>MDSY01093351.1_pt1 | contig 19794 bp, 19 predicted proteins | sample 811131 | NCBI WGS metagenome assembly MDSY01 (sample SAMN05326643, study PRJNA326480) | marine metagenome | isolation source: seawater | place: Atlantic Ocean: South West | collected 2010
CGAGGCCCTCCGCGCCCAGTTCGACCGCGAGCGCGCGCTGATGGAGGAGCGCCACCGCGCCGCCCTCGCCGCGCAGGCGCCGGGCGAGGCCGTTCCCGCCACGGACCCCGAGGCCGCCCGGCGCGAGGCCGAAGACCGCGCCCGCCGCCGCGCCCTGCAGGAGGCGCAGATCGCCTCCGACGCCATCGTCCTCGACGCCGGAACTTCGGTCGCGGCCGGCGCCGCCCCCGGCGCCTCCCGCCGCCTCTCGGGAAAAGAGCGGTTCATGGAGGCAGCCTCCACCGCCGCCCATGACACCGCGCAGGCCACCGCCATCGGCGATCCTTCGCGAACCATCGTGCAGGGAACCTCGCTCGACGCGGTGTTGGAGACCGCGATCAGCACCGAGCTGCCCGGCATCGTCCGCGCCGCGATCTCGCAGGACGTCTGGTCCTGGGACGGATCGGCGGTGCTGCTGCCCAAGGGCACCCGGCTGATCGGGCGGTACAACGCGGATGTCTCCATCGCCCAGGGACGCGCACAGGTCGCCTGGAGCCGCGCGATCACGCCTTCGGGCGTCTCGGTCGCCCTCGGCGGCTACGGCGCCGACGCCATCGGCCGCTCCGGCCAGGACGGCGTGCTCGACACCCGCTTCGCGGAACGCTTCGGCTCGGCCGCGCTGATCTCGCTGATAAGCCTCGCGCCGAACCTGGCAGCAGGCTCGGACGCGAACTCGCAGGAAGCCGCCGAACAGGTCGGCGACGACGCCCGCCGCACGACCCAGAACGTCATGGCCGAATACCTGCGCCTGCCGCCGGTGATTTACGTCGACCAGGGGGCGCGGATCTCCGTCATCGTGAACCGGGATCTCGTCTTCTGATGAACGCGCCCGCGAGCCTCGCCGAGCACGATCTCGCGCCCCTGCGCGAGGTCATCGCCGATCCCGCCACCTCCGAGATCGCGATCAACCCCGACGGCTGCGCCTGGATCGAGCGCCACGGCGCCGCCCATATGCAGCCGCTCGACCTGACCGTGTCGCCCCAGCGCCAGGCGGCCATGGCGCGCAATCTCGCCGGCGCCACGAACAACGCGCTCGGCGAGCGGCATCCGCTGGTCTCGGGCCGCCTCACCGCCTTCGGCCGCCCGCTGCGCCTCCAGATCGCCGCCCCGCCCGCAGTCGAGGGTGCGCCTGCGATGTCCTTCCGCGCGTTCGGCGAGACGAGGCCGGAGCTGTCGGCCTTCGGGTTCCTGGAGGGCCAAGGCGTTGATGCGGATTCCGAGCGGCGCGAGCGCCTCGCCGCCCTGCGCGATCTCGCTTACGCGGGCGAGCTCCAGCCTCTCCTTCAACGCGCGGTCGCCGAGCGCCTCAACATCCTGATCTCCGGCGGCACCTCCTCCGGCAAGACCAGCTTCGCGCGGGCGCTGCTCGGCCTCGTCGACCCCGCCGAGCGCCTGCTGACCATCGAGGACGCGCCGGAGCTGCTTCTCCCTCACCCCAACGCCATCCCCCTGATCGCCGAGCGCCGCCGGGACAGCCCCCGCGCCCCCGCCCTGCTGCTCGAAAGCGCCCTGCGCATGCGCCCCGACCGCATCATCCTCGGCGAGCTGCGCGGCCCGGAAGCTTTCGACTTCCTCGAAGCGATCAACACCGGCCATCCGGGCTCCCTCACCACGATCCATGCCGACACGCCCGAGCTCGCGCTGGAGCGCCTCGCCGGCATGGCTCTGCGCGCAGGGACCACGCTGACCCGCGCCGAGCTGCTGGACTACGCGCAGCGCACCGTGGATTTCGTGGTGCAGCTGGGGCGCAAAGACGGGCGGCGCGGGGTGGTTGGGGTGAAGGTGATGGGAGAGGCGTGAGGCGGTTTCGGGCCAAAGCTGACGGTCGAAAGCGTGACCACGCCGCAGCGCGGCTTTCCCGAAGCAGTCACTCGTGGCTTCCATGTGGTCGAATTGGCGCTTTTATTGCAATTCTCGCCACTTTTTTCACCTAGGGCCTGTCCCCATAAACAGGATTCCCCAATCGGGCTCGATCTGATTCAACCTCCCGAAAGAGGAGGTCGCCATGCGCCGTCACGAGCTGTCCGACAAGGAATGGTCGATCATCCAGCCGCTGCTACCCACGAAAGTGCGTGGCGTGCCGAGGGTGGATGACCGGCGGGTCATCAACGGCATCCTCTGGCGGTTCCGGACCGGCAGCCCCTGGCGGGACGTGCCCGAGCGGTACGGCCCGCGCACCACGCTCTACAACCGCTTCACGCGATGGCGGGCCGCCGGGGTCTGGGACCGCATTCTTGGCGCGATATCAGCAGCCTATGACGGCGACATCGTCATGATCGACAGTTCCTGCGTCCGCGTCCACCAGCATGGCGCCACGGCAAAAAGGGGGGCGACGAGCATGGCTGCATGGGACATTCCCGCGGGGGGCTGACCACGAAGATCCACGCCCTGGTCGATGCCGAGGGCCGCCCGATCCGCCTGCATCTGACGCCAGGCCAGGCGGGCGACGCCCCCGTCGGCACGAGTTTCACCGAAGGGCTGGACTGCGGCGCCACGCTGATCGCCGACCGCGCTTACGACACGAACCCGATCCGGGACGCGGCGGCCGAGCGCAAGGTGTGGGCCTGCATCCCTCCGCGGGTCATCCGGAAGGGCTCGTTCAGCTTCAGTCCGTGGGTTTATCGCCAGCGCAATCTCGTCGAACGCTTCTTCAATCGCATCAAACAGTTCCGCGGATTGGCAACCCGATACGACCGAAGGCCGGACAACTATCTCGCAGCCCTGAAGCTCGCATCCATCCGCATTTGGATTGCCGGGATATGAGTCCGCGTCCTAGTCGCCTTCGGCCTGCTGCATTCGCACCTCAAGTTCGTTCAGGAACGGAGAGCGCCCCCAATATTTCCTCCCGAACCTGGTATCGACGAAACCAGAATATAGCATGTGGATCTCATCTCGGGCCCGCGTTAACCCCACATAGAACAGACGCCGACTCTCACGCCGAGCCGCAAGTGCTTCGTTACGCCATGGCAGGCTACCAAGATCGAGTCCCACCATTATGACCACATCGTACTCACACCCCTTTGCAGAGTGCAGTGTCAACAAATTGAGGTGACGCGGCGACCCGTCACGTCCACCAAGACTTGCGAGGTCGAGGTCCGCAAGCGGCCCACCCTCGGCGACTGCCGCTGACATCCGTTCGACCTGTTCGCGCTGATCGGCTAAGCTCGGCTCTGCCACCATCAGCGCGTCGAGCATTCCCTCTCGCAGCGCTGTTACGAAGTCCCGGGCTAACCCCTCTTCAAACCGCTGCGACCAGAGAAGCCGGGTGAGGCTTTGCAATTCCGCGCTGGCCTGCGCGTCCGAAATCCGTATGCGATGGAAACCGATCCAGCGGTTCAACAAGCCACGCAATTGCGGTTTTGCTTCACGCCAGCCCCCCGCGCACCAGGCGGCGCAGTCCTCGATCCAGCTCGTGAGTGCGACCTTGCGATAAGGGGCGGCCGTATCAACCCGCACAAAGTTGAGACCCGCAGCTGCGACCGCTTCCGCCACCACGTCGCCAGCACGATAGTCCCGGTAGAGGATGGCGATGTCGCCGAGCGCACGTCCCGGTTTGGCGGCGAGCGCCGCTGGGATGACCTCGGCAACCGCATGCGCGGCCTGGCCTTCCAGGCCATCGTCGCATTCAACGAAGGCGATCACCGCCTGGCGTTCCGGGTCGTTCGATCGGTAGCCGCGATCCTCGCCGAGCGCCAATTCGGAGGCGCTGACAATCCGCGACGCCGAGCGATAATTGAGTTGAAGCTGAACGCGCTCGACATCGTCGCGCTCCGCCAGTTCCTCCAGCAAAGCTCCATCCGCGCCCGTGAAACCGTAGATCGACTGATCCGGATCTCCGACGGCAAAGAGGCGGACCCCTCCGTCGAAGGCAACGCGCTTGACAATACGGTGCAGCGCAACGCCGAGATCCTGATATTCATCGACCGCTAGGACCGGGAATTTCGCTTGGAGCAGCGGGAGCACCCAGTCGTGTTCCGATACCAGACGCTGGCCAAAAATCACTTGGTCATCGAAATCTATGAGACCTGTTCGCCGCAGCTCGGCTTCGTAGCCCTCGGCCCAGGCTGCAAGCTCCTCCTCATCTGTCCAGGCTTCCGACGTCCTGTCCAATATCGATCGCCGATGACGCCCCAGATCCATCGACTTGTTCGGATGACCTACGCCGAAGAGCTTATCCCCGACCCGCTTCATCAAGTGGTCGCTCTGTCGTTGCGTAGCGACTGCAAGCGGGAAAGGCACCGGCAGATTGGCAAGACGGCCATAGGGCATCAACAGATGCCTCAGACAAAAACCATGGACCGTGCCGATGAAGAGGTTCGGCGCCTCTCGCAGACCCAGCCGCTCCAGCCGGCGCGTCAGCTCGCGCGCGCACTCCTGGCTGTAGGTGATGCATGCCGCGCCGCGAGGTGCGCGTACGTCTTCAGCCATGATACGGGCGAGTTTGAGCACCAGCGTCTTGGTCTTTCCGCTGCCGGGGCCGGCAAGCACGACACAATGGCCGGTCGAGTCATAAGCGGCTTGCTGGCCCGGGTTATTAGCCAAGTCCACTGCTTGCGCGAGATAGGCGGTGCTGACACTACGCAATGGCATCGCGAATGTGCTCCAGCGCCTTCCGGATATAGTCCGGGCACGTATCCTGATCGACGTGTGGCGCCAGCGCCTGCGCGAAGCGCCCCTTGCCGATCCGCTCGATCAGTTTGATCAACCTCTCCTCGTCAAGCGTGTCGGTGTCGTCAACCCAGCCCTGAAGCAGGTTGCGGGTCGCCTGTTTGATAGAGAGCTCCTCTTCGATGACCTCCTGCATCGCGTCAGCAAGGCCGCCACAGAACAGCTCCGGCTCAAGCGTGTTGCCATTCACGAAATAGCCGAGTGCCTCCGCGCGGGCGATCACAGCATCAGCGTCGAGCGGCGTGTAGTTCACCCCGTTCTCGATCAGGCTCAGCACCTTGATGAGACGGCTACGCACCAGCGGCGGCTTCGTGCCGTTCGGATCGCGATCCGTCAGGATGACATGAGGAATGTTCAGGCCCTGCGGACCAAGCAGTTTGACATAGGGCGTGAAATTGGTGCCGCTCACCGAGCAGACCGTGATGCCCAGCATGTCGAGCGGGATGTCCAGCGCCTCGGCGAATGCGGGGATAAGAAACCGCTCGGCATCGCCCTCAACGAGGATGACGCCTCGCGCAAAGAAGATCTCGCCTCGACTGACATCGATATAGCGCTGGAGATCGGCCTCATCGCGGTCGGTCAACGGAGCCTTCGCGGTCGAAACCGCAGTGGTCGCCTCCTCGCTGGCGCTGTGACGGAGCAGAACAATCGAGCGGATCGGTGTGACGCTCGCGATATGCGGTGAGTGCGTCGTGAGGATGGTCGTCAGCGGCGGCGCGTCTTCATGGTCATCTGCAGCGCCGCCGAGGAAATACCGATAGACCAGCCGCTGGACATGTGGATGAAGATGCGCTTCAGGCTCTTCGACCACGAAGAAGGTGTGGTCACGCTCGCCGTCAGTAACCAAGCGATCCAACTCGAGGCTCTTCAGCGCCAAGAAGATCAGGTTGGCGGTGCCGAGGCTGGCGTCGCCAATGCCGCGCGCGCCATTGTCGATCAGCAGGCGCAGGCTGCGCAGCAACGCTTCGACCCGCGTCGGAGCTAAGCCGAGCGTGAGCGGAACGGCGTGCTGCTCACCTGCAATGGCGATCAGGCGATCGCTGATCCGCTGCGCGGTAGCAACCACCTCATCATGCCCGGCAAGCTCGGCTTGAGCCTCGTTTACTTGCTCCTGGATTTCGTCGCGTGCGTCTTCGTCAAGCGCAGTGGTCAACTGTTCTATCAACGGCCTAAGCGGCGAATTCCGCCAGCTCGACAAGTCTTTCTCGGCGTCACGCAGCGCCACCTGAACGTCGAGCGGAAGCATCCAACGCAAGGATGACCCGATCTGGATATCAGGATCTTCGCCGCCGAAAATGACGTACTCGTAGTCGGCAAGACTTTCAGGATCACGACCGAGAATTGCCTTGGGCTGGAAGCGGTATGTGAGGCGCGCTACCATGGGAGGGCCCGGGTCCACCACGCAGTCGTTGAGGTGCGCCATCAGGCGCGGGTCGCCGGTAAAATCCGTCAGATCGACGGAGATATCGATCGTCTCGCCGAGCTTGTCCTCGTGCAGGCCGTCCCAGAAATGTTCGAGTCCGAGCTTGCGGTCACGCTCCGACAGCCCGGGATCGAGAATCAATTGCAGGGCACGGATGAAGTTGCTCTTGCCGACCTTGTTCTCACCGACGATTACAATACTTTCGCCGGTCTCTACGTCAATGCTGGAGAAATTTGCAAAATTTCTCAATCTAACTCGCGAAATACGCATTTTTACATTCTCCATGACGGGGGTGTCGGCAAAACGCTCACTAGTTATTTTTTTTGCACCATGGCTTTCACAAGCGACGTCACGGAGCATTTTCTTGCGTCATTCGCGCCAGACTATGTGCTCACCATTTGTTCAGCAAGATCGTTGCGGTTTTGCGAGCGTCCGCTAGGCCGACATGACGCAGCAGGAATACCGCACCTGCATCGGACAGCTTTCCGCTGACCATGTGGGTCGCACTTGGTTCTGGGGCCCGACCCAGGCAGGGCGTCCGCTTCCGTGATCTGGCGGAACCCAGTACGCACGCGCAGAGAAGGTCCGGAATCCGCCCGAAGTGACGGTCACTCTTTCACCTCCGGCGGCGGGGGCTATCGGCTGTCGACCGGCTCCGCAGTGCGTATTAACCAGCGCCGACAGGCGGAGCGGCGAACCTGCCCTCCGCCGCCTCCACACGCGCGAGCAGATCGTCGAAAGCGTGCGTGATGCGAGCGCAGTCTTCTACGCCAGGTTCCGCCGTGGGGTCCGGGACCGCGCCCTTTTCTTCGACCGCAATGGTCTCGGGCGCCTGGCTCGGCGCGCCAACCTCGTCCCCAACCGGATCGAGCGCCGCCGCGGGTTCGCCGCCACTGCTTGAGGCGAGCTCCGGCTCCGCAGCAAGGGTCGGGCCGACCGCAACGGGCTCAGGCCGCGCGGGTTCCTCCCGCCTCCCCTGCCCTGCCGCGGCCAGCGGGTTCACCGCCGCCCCGTCCAGCGACCGCGGCTCGGGCGCGGCGCCCGCCTGCCCCTCGAAGATCGGCGCCAGCGCCTTGTCCTCAAAGTACGTCACCCGCTCGGCCAGCACCGGCGGGTGGTTCTGGATCAGCGCCACCACCTTGCGCTCGCCGAGCTGGCGCAGCGCCTCGGGGCGGATCAGGCGGGCGCCCTCCTCGCGCTCCTGCACCGAGGTGTCCCAGGCGCCGATGCGCCACGACTTCGACCGTGCGCGGCGGGTGAAGTCGCCGATGGCCCGCGAGATGTATTCCGGCGTCTCTTCGTCCGCCGGGGCCATGAACAGCTGCAGCCGGCAGTTCGCCAGGAACACCGAGGCGCCCTCGCGGCCATAGAGCCGCCCGTCGCGCAGCGAGGCGATGGATTGCACCACGATCATCACCCGCCCGCCATAGCTGCGCAGCGTGGTGATGCCCTGCTGCAGGGCCTCCATCCGACCGAGGGAGGCGAATTCGTCCAGCAGCAGCAGGACGGGGTACGGCTCGTCGGCGCCCGGTTCGGCACGCTGCAGCAGGGCGACGGTTTGCTGGAACAGCAGCCGCACCAGCGGCGCGAGCGGGATCAGATCGTTGGGCGAGACCACGATGAAGACCGAAGCCGGATCGCGCCGCATCTGCGCGATGTCGAAATCCGTCGCCTCGGTCGCGCGGCGTACCATCCGGTCGGCCCAGAGGGAGAGGCCTCCGTCCGCGAGGACCGATAGGTACGACGAAAGAATCCGGCTCTCCATCCCGGCCATGCGGCGGAAGATGCGGGCAGCTTCTTCCGCTTCGGCCTCTTCGGCGAGGGCCTCGAACAGATCGAACAGCTCGCCGGGGGCGGAGAGTGCGTCATAGATCTCGCCGATGGTCGGGCGGCCGCGCTGGACGGCGAGGAGGGCGGCCGCTGCAAAAATCTCGCGCGCGCCTTCGAGGAAGCTGGTCGCGTTGCCCTGCGCCACGATCAGCGCGGCGGCGAGGCGGCGGGCCTCGGTGAAGCGGCGGGCGGGGGCGGCCTCGGCCACCGCGTCCATCGGGTTCCAGCGGTGGGTGCGGCCCTCCTGGTCATAGGGCGCGAACTTGAACACGCGGTCGCCGAGGGCGGCGCGGCGGCGGGCGGTTTTCGCGAAGTTCTCGCCTTTCACGTCGAGGCAGATGAGTGAGCCGCGCCAGGTCAGCAGGGTCGGGATCACCACGCCGACGCCTTTGCCCGAGCCGGTGGGGGCGGCGATCAGCGCGTGCGGGATGTCGGAGGAGGTCAGGTAGGCCGCGTTGGACCCAGGCGCGCCGAGCTTGGCGTAGACGGGCCCCTGCAGCCCATCGAGCCGGGCGGCGAGGCCCGCGCGGCGGATCTCGTCGGGCTTCGCCCAGCGGGCGGAGCCGTGGGAGGTGAGCTGCGGTTTGCGCGCGATCGCGGGGAGAAGCACGGCGCAGGCGAGGCCCGTCGCGGCGAGGATGGCAAGACCGATCCGGAACGGCTCGGTCATGCGGCCCACCGCCCAGGGGGCGTGGGCGAGGAACGTCGCAAAACCGGTCTCCGCCACGATCCCGCCGGTGCGCCATGCCGCAAACGCTCCGGCGGCGAGGTTGCCGAGCAGCAGCCCCATCAGCAGGCCGATGGCGGCGAGGGTCAGGATCTCGCGGCGGGCGTCGGTGGGGGCGAGGCTCACAGGTCGTGCCCTCCGCCGTCGCGGCCCCTGCCCTTGCGGGCGGCGATGCGCCGGGCACGTTCCTGTTCGCGGCGGGTCTGATCGTCGGCGTCGTCCTTGGGCGCAGGGCGGGACGCGGCCCCCTGCCCTGCCCCAGTGTCTCGCGTGGGCGAAGGCGAGGGAGCGGGCGTGGCCCGTTCGGGCCTCGCCGTCTCGGGCGCCTTGGTTCGATCCACCGTGCGGGGCGCGTCCCGCCGCGCTTCCTGCTGCGCGAGTTCCCGCGCGGCGCGGTAGACCGCGCCGATCTCTCGGTGCATCGCGGTCAGCGCGGCGTCGCGCTGCGCCGAGGTCTCCACCGGCGCGCCGGTGGTCGCGCGGCGGGCCTCGCGCTCCTTGGCTTCCGATCTCGCGTAACTCTCGGCCAGTGCCCGGGAGGGCGCGCCGCCGGAATACCGCTCCACCATCGCGGCGCCGTTCAGCCCCGCCCGCTCGGCGATGGCGGAAACGCGGCGGTCGGCTTCGGCGCGGATGGACTCGGCGCGCCCCTCCCCCGGCGCGAGGCCCGCGTAGCGCCCCGGCTCGGCCGGCCGGGAAAAATTCATCAGCCCGGAATCGCCGAGGACCGGCGCCGCCTCGGCCTTCATCATCGCCGCCTGTCGCTGGAAGCGCACCTGCGCCACCGGATCGCGCATCGCTTCGATCCGCGCGTCCACAGCGGCGATCTTGTCGCGCGCCTCCTGCCGGGCGGCCTGCAACGTCTGGGCCATGGTCTTTTCCTCCTCGGGGTCGATGGGGCGGCCCATGCGGGCCTCGGTCAGCTCGCGGCCTTCCGCGATTGCCTCGGAGGCCTCGCGCAGCAGCCCGGCGAGGACCGGAGCGCGGGTCTCCAGCAGCGCGGCCTCGGCGGCGAAGCGGCGGGCGTAGTGGATGATCGCCGCCGCGGTTCGGGCTGCGCCGAGAGGCGTGTGCGCGGGCGCGACCGGGGCCCTGCCCTGCTCGGCGGCGCGGCGGATCTCGGCATCCGGGATCGGCGGGGCGATCACGCCCCGGGCGAGGCGCGGGGTGGCCTCGACCTCGATGCCCTCCCGCTGCGCGATCTCCGCCGCGAGCGCCCGCATCGACTGGTAGTTCACGTCCGAGCGACGCGAGACCTTCAGCCAGCCGTCATGGTCGAGCCCGCGCCGGTGCACGACGACATGCGTGTGCGGGTGGGCGCGATCGGTGTGGAATGCGGTGACGTAGTCGAACCGGTCGCCGCCGTACTGACCGGAGCCGAACAGCTCCTCCGCCCAGGCGCGGCCCGCGCGTTCCGCCACGGCGGGGTCGGTGGACTGCGGAAAGCTGACGATGAAATGCGAGGTGCGGTCCGGCCCGCCTCCCTGCCCCGCCGGCATGTTCCAGGCCGCGATCACGTTCTCGATCTCCTCGCCGTCCATGCCGATGCCGAAGAAATCTTCCGAGCGCTGCATCTCCACCCCGCCCTCGCGGCTGAGATAGTTCAGCTGCGCGCGCAGCCCCGCGGCGTTCGAGGCGCCGCCCGTGCGCACCATCTTCACGACGATCTGCGCCCGCCGCCCCGGCAGCGCGGGCGGCATCGGCGCCCCGCCCGGGCGGATGTCCTGGCGATGCGCGGCCAGAAGCGCGGCCCGCGTCGGGCGGCGCGCGCCATGCGCAAAATCGACCTCGGCCCAGTCCTCGCCCATCACCGCGTCAACCGGCGAGACATGGGCCGGCGCCGCCCTGCCCCGGCGCAGCAGCGCCTCGACCATGCTCATCGCCGCGCCTCCTCGAGCCGCCGCAGCCCGTCCTCGCGGCGCTGCGCGAGGTCCATGATCCGCCGCAGCTGCGCGGTCAGGCGGGAGAGCTCCTTGCCGAGATCCCGGCGCTCATCGAGGAAGGCGGCGAGGTGCGGATCGCCGGTCCGGTTCGCGACGCGCGCGATCTGGTTGATGTTCCGCGCCACGCCTGAGAGCTGCGCGGCGGCATCCTTCAGCGCCTCGAGCTCCGCCGGATCGGCCTCCACAAATCCCCCGATCCGGCGCGCGGCGATGCGCAATGCGCGGTTCCGCTTGAGCCCCAGGGGCGCGATGCGGGCGTCGAATTCGGCCAGTTCGGCCTCGGTCAGGCGGATGGAGATGGTACGGTCGGCGCGGCCTGAGGGCGCAGGCGGGCGCTGGCCCTTGGGGGGATTCACCCTTTCGTCGGAAGTCATGATCGGCGCTTTCGGGGGAGGTCAGAGGGGATGTTCTACATCCGCATATATCCTGCCACGCTTGAATCCCCCTCAAAGGAGAGATTCACATGCCGTTGAGCAAGATGGCGGACGCCTATTTGCAGAAATGCAGGTTTGCAGAACTGCAGAAATACAGGATTGCACCGATGCAGCTTCGCTGATTTGCAGATCTGCACGAATGCGGAAATGCCCGTTTGCAGCTTTGCAGACCTGCCCATCCGCAGTTTCGCCCATCTGCGGAAATGCAGCTTTGCAGGTTTGCAGGCTCGCCCCTCCGCCCAGGCCAACGGAGACGCCCATGCAGCTGATCGCCTTCACCTCATTCAAGGGCGGTTGCGGCAAGACCACGACCCTGATGGCCATGGCCGCGATGCTCGCCGCGCGCGGCCGCCGCATCGCCCTGTTCGAGGCCGACGACAACAAGCCCCTCGCCCTCTGGCGCCGCCATGCCGAGGCGCGGGGCCAGTGGGACGCGCGCTGCGCCCTCTACCCGGCGCTCGATCTCGATGCGCTGGAGAAGGCCTTCGAGGCGGCCGAGAACGACGGTTGCGACATCGCCCTGGTCGACACCCGCGGCGGCGGGTCGGAGTTCAACCAGACCATCCTGCTGAACGCCGCGCTGACGGTGGTGCCGACCAACCTCTCCTCGATCGAGGTGGACGAGGCGCTCCAGACCCTGCGCTACGTCATCGAGCTGATGCGCAGCGCGGGCGAGCTGCGCCCGCTCGGCCTCGCCATCAACCGGGTCACGCCGGGGCGGCTCTCGGCGGGGGAACGCGACGGGCTGGAGATCCTGAAGACGCTGCCGATCTTCGAGGCGCGGCTCTCCTCGCGCCGGGTCTTCGCGGACCTGAAGGGGCTGGGGCATCTGCACCTGCACCACGCGGCGCTGGAGCAGGATCCCGGCAAGCGGATCGCGGCAGGCCACACCGGGGCTGCGCTGCGCGAGGCCGAGGCCCTCGCGGCCGAAATGCTGGACGCGATGGAGGCGGCCTGACCATGCCCCTCAAGCGCCCCGGCCCCGACATCCCGTCCTTCGTCGAGCTGCGAAGCCATGGCGCGCCGGTGGCGCCCGCGGCGTCCGCCCCGATCTCGCCGAGCACCCCGCCTGCCCAGCCAACGACGACGGCGGCCTCACCGTCACAGAAGCCGCGCCGACGCAGACAGGCCCCACGCGACGAGGAAGGCGCGCGCGGGGCGACGGTGACGCTCAAGGCGAGCGTGCCCCTGCCCGCCCCAGGCGTCTCCGCCCTCTTCGACCAGGCCGAGGCGGTCTATGGGGCGAAGCAGGCGCTGCGGATCATCCTCGCCAACGCGCTGCGCGGGTACGAGGCGGCGCTGCTGGCGGGTGAGGTCTCCGGCCTGCTCCCGGAGCCTCCCCGGCGTCCCGAGGCGATTCAGGTCGGGCGGGCGATGGATGCTGCGGCCTGGGCGCAAGCGCGTGAGTTGCTCGATCCGCTGAGGATCCTCCAAGAGGGGAGGTTGGGCCGGATGATCCTGTTCCAGGCGCTGGCATGGCAGCTCGGCGAGGATGACTGATGCATGGCTTCATTAAGCGGCGGCTGCGTGCCCAAGTTGTTGCAGCCCATTTGTTGCCGATCGTGGTGCTGCTCTGGATCCCCTTGCCTTCGTGGCAGCCCGCGTCCTTCCTCAAGAAGCCGCTTGGCCGAAGGGGTTCTGTGTTAAATATGTGTTATATATAGTGTTACGCTGTGGACAAGCCTTCGGAACCCTTTGATGCATAACGGTTTTTCAGACCGGCCTGTGTGTAGAGTCACGAAAGAATGTGTGTAGAGTCACGAAAGGGCGTGTGTAGAGTCACGAAAGACGGTCGCCGTGGGTGAAATCACGATGCTGGCTGGCGAGCGCGCCCCCTTCACGCTGACCCTCTGAGACAAAACGGCTGATGTGGGTGATCTCACGAATCCCTTGACCGGCGTGGGTGAAATCACGAAACTCAGCGCATGGTGTGTGAAATCACGAAAGATGGCGATCGCTCTCCCCTCCTGCCTGACCGGCTGGAGCAGGGAGATTTCTTCGTCTGTGATATCTTCGACGCCAGCCTGAAAGGGGACATGGCATCCATGGCCCATCCGATCTTCTCGCTGTCCACGAAGCCGGACAGGCGGATCCGCCGCTATGAGGACGGATCAGGGAAGAAATATGTGGAGGTGCGCCCTTCCGCCGACGGGCTCGCAACCATCCATGATCGCGACGTGCTGATCTACTGCATCAGTCAGATCATGGCGGCGCTGAACGACGGGCAGAAGGTTTCCAGGACGGTTCGTCTCAAAGCTTTCGACCTGCTCAAGGCGACCAATCGCGTCACGGATGGGCGGGGCTATGAGGGTCTGAAGAGCGCCCTGCTCCGCCTGCAGGGAACCCAGATTGAAACCAACATCGTGACCGGCGATGTCGAGCAGCTCGACATCTTCAGCATCATCGACCGGGCGCGGGTCATTCGGGAAACCCGTGACGGGCGCATGCAGGAGATCGAGATCGTTCTCTCGGACTGGGTTTTCAACGCGATCCAGGCGCGAGAGGTTCTGACCCTGCACCGGAACTATTTCCGCCTGCGCAAACCGCTGGAGCGGCGCATCTACGAGATCGCGCGCAAGCATTGCGGCGCGAAGGCGGAGTGGCGGATCACCCTCGCCACCCTGCAGCGCAAATGCGGCTCGGCCTCCACCTCGCGGGAGTTCAAGCGCCTGATCGGCACCATCGCCGAGCAGGACGCCCAGCACGATCACATGCCGGACTATTCCGTGCGCCTTGAAGACGACGTGGTCGTCTTCACGAACCGCCGGCAACCAGAGCCTGTGATCGAGGCTCTGACGACGGCCATGGTTCGGCTGTCTCCGGACGCTCACAGCCAGGCGCGCGAAGCGGCGCCCGGCTGGGACGTCTACGCCCTGGAGCAGGAGTGGCGGGACTGGATGGCGGATGGAGGCCTCGATGCGCCTGCCAATCCGGACAAAGCCTTCCTGGGATTCTGCCGCAAAGTTTTCGAGCGGCGCGGCAGGCCTTAACCCCGCCGGTCAGGGTGCTGCGCCAGCAGCAACTCCAACCCCTCCCAAAGCGTGATGTTCCGCGCCCGGCAGAAGGCGCGGAATTCGTCCGTCACGCGCTTGGGGCCCGGGATCGACACCTTGTCCTGGGGCTCCCTGCGCTTCGGCCCGGGCTTCAGGCGCGTGGAGGGTTCTCTGCTGACGAACCCCTGCGCATGCCCGGCCTCCACCGCTTCGGATATGGCTGCGGCGGCAGGCGCCGGTTTGGGCTTCGCCTTCGGAGGCGCAGGCGGGAGGTCGATGCCTTTGTCGAACCCGTACTTGCCGCTCATGCCGCCCTCTCCTGGGTGAGCGTTTCAATCACGGCCTGCGCGTAGTCGCGGGCGTTCTCGATGGCGGAGGCCACCTGTTTCATCGCCTTCTCGGTGACGGAGGCGGTCTTTCCTTCCATCTCCTTCTCCACGATGTCGGGCAGCTCGGAGAGCAGCACGCCATCCCGGAAGATCCGGGTGTAGGGCGCGCGCTTGGCGACCCGCACGGACAGGGCGGCGATGTTGCTCGCCGACATCTCGGCGCGCACGTCCCGTTCGTCGGTGGACTGGAAAGCGGCGTTCGTCCGCGTGAACAGCAGGGTGTAGGCGATGGGCGCCCGGATCATGCTGGCCGTGGTCTGCACCAGCTTGACCGCCGCCGCCGCTTGGCGCGCTTCCATCGGGGAGCCGTCGAGCGGAATGACGCAAAGGTCGGTTCTGGAAAGCGCGAAGGTCACGATCTGATCCTTCGACCCTTCGAGGTCGACGATCAGATAATCGGCTTCCCCGCCGATGCTGTCGATCAGCTCGACCGTTTCTTCGGCCTGAGGGCGCGCATGCACGGCGAAGGGAACCTCCCTGCCCTGCGCGCGTCTCGCCTGCGCCCAGGCGAGGATATTGGCGTTCGGGTCGAGGTCCAGGACGGCCACACGGCCGCCCGAGATGGCGATCTGCTCGGCGAGCAGCATGGCGGAGGTGGTTTTCCCCGAACCGCCCTTCGGGTTGGCGAAGGTGATGACGTACATGCAGTCATAATGCCAGATCCAAATCCAACGTCAACGCTAACCATAACGTTAGATCCATAGTTGTCTATATCTCTGCAATTAACTCTAACTCTAAAATTAACGCTAGAGATAACTTTAGCGCCATCTGGTGATCGTGCCTCAGATCTCCGCGCTGAAGACGGGCTTGCGCCCATGTACCTTTTACGGTACATATCTGCTATGAATGATCGAAAGCGCCTTCCTGCCCGGTTTTTCGAGTCCGACGCAGGCAGGATTCCGGTTCGAGACTGGCTCCTTGGGCTTGGCCCAGAAGACCGCAAGGCGGTTGGCGATGATATTCGAACGGCAGAGTTCGGCTGGCCGATAGGCATGCCTCTCTGCCGGTCCATCAAGGGCCGCAAGGGCTTGTGGGAGATACGCACGACCCTTCCTGGCGGCCGGATCGCCCGCGTCTTCTTCTGCGCCCATGAGGACAGCATGGTTCTGCTCCATGGGTTCATCAAGAAAACGCAGAAGACCCCGGACAAGGAGCTGGATCTCGCGGAAAAGAGGATGAGAGGTCTGAAATGAGCACTGAAGCGGAAAGTGGGAAGGCGGGCGATCTCTTCGAGGATTTCCTCAAGGAGCAGGGAACCTATGAGGAAACCACGGAACAGGCCGTGAAGCGCGTCCTGGCCTTCCAGCTGGCGGCAGCGATGGAAGAGCAGCATATCTCGAAAGTCGAGATGGCGAGGCGTCTGGAAACAAGCCGCTCGCAGCTTGATCGCCTGCTTGATCCCTCCAATGACGGCGTGACCCTTGCGGTCCTGGCGCGGGCGGCGAGGGTTGTCGGTCGCAGCATCAAGTTGGAACTGCAGTAATCTCCCAGCCCGCCGCCCCAAAGGGGTGGGCGGGCGGGCTCTCCGACCTCGACAGAGGGCGGGGCGAGAGGCTTCCGGGCGCGCAGCGCCCGGCCCGCTTCCGCGGCGTCTCGGTTCGGGGAAAGGGCGGGGGATCACCCCCGCCCCTTGCGATCCTCAGCCTGCCTTCAGCTCCGCCATGCGCTCGGTCAGCGTCCAGAGCGCGCGGTTCAGCGCCTTGCCCTGATCGATGCCTGACACTTCGCGCACCGTGCGGCGCTTGTAGCCGCGATCGGTGCGGACCATCCCGCGCTGCCCGCCGCGGATCACGTTCTCCTGCACCACGTTGAACGCGGTCCAGAGGTCCGTCGCCCGATCCTCGCGCCGCCGGGGCAGGGCGAGCGCATCCGCCTGCACCGGGGCGGGCGTCGGCTGATCCTCATGCGCCTTGGGGAAGCGCAGCATGTGGGCGGCCTCGGCGAGGGCGAGGCGCTCGGGATCTTCCAGCGCGATCCCCTTGAAGCGCGACATCGCCTCGGTGACGCGCGGCGCCTCCTCCAGCACGGTGTAGGCGCCTTCGATCACCTCGGACACAGCGTCGCCGGAATGGCGCACCTTCACCTCGTTGAAGGTTTCGCCCGCCATCAGCCCGTTCGCGCAGACGAAGCGGAAGAAGCCGGGGATCATCTGGTAGGAGCTGGTCCCGTCATTCGCGTTCACGAGAATGATCTCGAACGCCTCGTTCTCGCCATTGGTCAGGCCGCGATGGCGCAGGCGGACGAGGTGCTTGGTGAAGGCGGCCTTGCCCTCGATCCGGGTGCGGGCCTGCTGGGCGTAGAAGGGCTCGAACCCCTCGGCGCGCAGCCCGTCGAGCACCTGGATGGTCGGCACGGGGGTGAAGCGGGCGCTGCGGCTCTCATGGGCTTCGGCGGCGAAGATCGAGGGCACGCGGGCGTGCAGCTCCGCATTGGTCAGCGCCTCGCCGGTGGCGACGCCGCCGTTGGACATCCCGCGCATGTACCGGTTGAACATCATGATCGTCTCCTTGGTTGCGATGGCGGCGGGGTCTCGCGCCCTCTTTCCGCCGATGGGCGGCGCTTCCGCCGGTCTGACCCGTCCGAAAACCCCGTGTTTTCGGCGGAGCAGAGCGGGGGAGGGCGCAGCCCGACCCGCGGACCCGCGCGGCAGGGTCAGGAGACGCGACCCCGAGCCGGCCGCAGGCGGCCGGGGTTTGCCGGGCCGGAGGGGTGAAAGCCGCCATTTCTGGAGGAGGCGTAGCCGGGGGAGGAAATTGCGGAAGCTTCGCCGCGCAGGCGCGGATCGCGCTCTTGACCCTGACGGGCGGGTCTGCTGGGCGGACAGGAAGAAAAAGGATCTTCAGGGCAGGGGTGAGCGCGCGGAGGGCTTGTCCCCTCGCGCGTCGATCCCCGGCCCTGGCCGCATCCCGGCTTCGATCCGCCGCGCGGATCGCCCGCTTGTCTTTGCGCCAGCGATCCAGACCCGAATGGGCCGAGACGGAGGGCCTCGCACGACCATGCGGCCGCGGGGCGGAGGGCTCGGGACGAGACCGTGTGCCCCGCAGCAGGCCGCAGGGAGGGCGGGGCGTTCCGGCTCGGGGTGGAGGGAGGCCGCAGGCCGAGCGGAACCTCGAGAGCGCGGTCCCGACAGGGAGGCGCCCGGCGCTGGATCAACCGGACGGGTTCAGGGCAATCTCAGGGTCGATCCATCCATGTCCTCGAGTCCCATGCTTCCGCTGAACTACACCCCGCTCTGCGCCTGCTGCTTGTGCCCCACGGTCATCAGGGAGGGCGACTGCTGCTATGTCTGCTGGTGGGAGAGAGAAGAAATCTGCGAGCTGGACCCGGAGGATAACGGCGGCGGGATCAACGGGGCCATCGACCTGCCCGAGGCTCAGAAGAACTGGCGCGACGGCGCCTGCATGATGCCGCGTGGCCATGTCGGCTACGAGGATGGACGGCAGTCCTATCTCTGGCACTGGGTGCAGTCGGTGCGATCAGGCGAGGTGGAATGGTCGCCCCATGCGCTGTGGCAGCGCAACGCGGATGTCTGGGGACCGTATTTCTGACGCGCTGGCTGTCGAGCTCCTGATGCACCAGCTTGCCGGCGAGGCGCTCACCCCCGCGGCTCGCCCACAGCCGCCTCGCCTCCCTTTGCGCTATGGGGCGCCGTCCGGCTCGGCGGCTGCAAGCCCCGCCCGCCCCCTGGGGGGGCGGGCGGGGTGGACGACCGCTCTCGTCCGGAGAGCGGGGCAGGGGGAATGCGGGCGCAGCCCGCGCCGTGTCGCGGGGCGCCGCGGATGCCGCCAGGCGCGGCGCTTGGACAAAAAGAGACCCCGCCCGAAGGCGGGGCCAGGCGTCGGTCCGCAACCGGAGCCGAGCGCTGCGCCCCCGGCGGCAAGCGCCGGGGGCGGCTGTCTCACATGCCCTCGGGCAGCCATGCCGCCGCGCGGGCCTGCTGCTCGGGCGAGAGGGTCACGCCCTCGCCGGAGAAGATCGCTGAGAGATGGGCGACGAGCTTGCCCTTGGGCTGCTTGGCGATGTCCGGGGCAGGGGCCTCGCGGCCCATGATCCCGGCCTCGATGGCGAGAAGCTGCTCCTTGGTCAGCCGCTTGAAGAAGGCTGCATCCGGGGTCCAGACCGCACGGGGGGCCGCGCCCGCGGTCTCGATCAACGCCTCCACCAGCGGCGGGGCCTTGTCCGCCAGCGGGGCCGAGAGCGCGCGGGCGATTGAGGCGGCGAGGACGCGGTTCCGCTCCTTCTTCGGGCGGGCGCGGAAGGCGGCGAAGGCCTCGGCGGTCTCGTCTGCCGAGAGGCGCTCCGGCGCGGGATCAGTCAGCGCCGCGGGCAGGGCGAGGGCCTCGGCGCCGGTCTCGGGCAGGTTCTGCGCCGCCTCGGCGGCGATGGCGAGGGGCAGGGCGCCCGCCCTCGCGGGCTGGGACAGAGCGAAGGTGAGCAGGTCCAGCGCCAGTTCCGGTTTCTCCAGCAGCGCGGCCTGCAGGGCGCCGGTGCGGATCGCGGCGAGATCGGCGGCGAGCGCCGCAGAGTAGGGGCCCTTCTTCTCGGGCAGGGCGCCTCGGGTCGGGGCTGGCTCCGCCAGCCCGGCCTCCACCGCCGCCGCGTGATCCTCGGGGCGGATCAGCCCGCAGCGCAGGCGCAGGGCGCCGTCATGGGTCAGCTCGGCCATGGCCCCGGCATGGGCCATCTGCTCCGGCGTCCAGATTTCGGTGGAGAGGCGCGCGTCCAGTTCGGAAAACTCCGCCTCCGCCGTGTCGTCGGCATCGCCCGCCTCGATGATCTCGCGCAGCTCCTCCAGCCGCGCGGCCTCCGCCTCGCTCGGCTCAACCCGCTCGGGCCGCAGCCGGGTCATCCGGTCCAGCACCTGCCAGTCGATCCCGTCGAGCGTGGTCTCGACCCAGGCCCAGCCCGCGGCGCGCAAGGCCTCGGCCTCCGCCTCAAGCTTCTCGGCGGCGAGGCGGTTCAGCAGCGCCATGTCGTCGTAGAAAATGCGGTCGCCGAAGAGGTCCTCGGTGATCGTCCCGCCCTCGGCCTCATAGGCCGCGCGGGTGACGAAAGCGGCGAGGCGCGGGGCGCCGTGTTCGGGGCGCAGGGCGGCGCGTATGGCGCGGGGCTCGTTGCCCTGCCAGCCATGGGCGAGGCGCTGGAACACCGCCTCCTGCGCCGCCGTATCCTCGGTCACCGTGTAGGCCGCGGCGGCGTCGAGGGTGAGCTCTCCGCCCCGCAGCGCATCGAGGATGACCGGCGCGAGCCCCGCCAGCCGAAGCCGCCCGCGGACATGGCGCGCGGAGACCGCGAAGGCGCGGGCGATGGTGTCGACGGGCGCGCCCGCGCGGGCCATCTCGCCATAG
>MDSY01031152.1_pt1 | contig 19793 bp, 12 predicted proteins | sample 811131 | NCBI WGS metagenome assembly MDSY01 (sample SAMN05326643, study PRJNA326480) | marine metagenome | isolation source: seawater | place: Atlantic Ocean: South West | collected 2010
CCACTATCTCCAATGATAATATGTTGCCATTTTAAATCTTCTTGACTGAAAATATCGATCACCTTTTGTTCACTATTCTCCATTGCTTCAGCTGCGTTTTTAATAAGATTTATCAACACTTGTTCAATTTGACTTTTATCGGCATGAATCAACAACTCAGTATCAAATAAGCAATTCACAGTACACTGGGGGGATAGCGCCGCTAGATGATTAATGATCAGTGCTAATTTAAATGTCGATTTATTTGGCTTAGCTAGATAAGAAAGGTGGCTGTAACTAGCAATAAAAAGGCATAAAGACTCAGCACGTTCTTTAATAATGTTGACACCAAGCAGTAACGAGTTTTTATCGCATTGATGATCTGCGCTTAGTAACTTTTTTTGCATGGTTTCGCTAATCGCAGCAATAGGCGTTAACGAGTTATTCATTTCATGGCTTAATACGCGAAGCAAATCTTGCCAAGCTTTTCGTTCCTTCTCCATTAATAACCGTTCTGCATTCGTCAGTGTATAAAGTTTATGCTGCTCACCATCACTTAAAAAATATTCTTTAGATAAAAAATGTTCGCCGCTAATCGGCCCTTCTTTGAAATTGATAATACCCGCATTGGCGTGAATCATTTCAACCCCAAGGGGTAAAGTAGCTAATTCAATGTTGCATGTTTTAATCTGAGTTAGATTATCAATATTTCCTAAAATCAGTTTATTCGCCGAAGCATTGGCCATAACCACAACACCTTGTTCATTGGTTGCCAATACCATGGCATCCATCTGTTCCATAATACGTTCTAATAGCAAACGTGATTGTTTGGCTTCAAATTTATGTTTTGACAATTTACTGGCGAGTAAATTTACTGAATTAAGTACTTCTTGAAACGGCTGATTTTTTTGTGTTCGTCCTCTGAGTGAGTAGTCACCATCAACCATAGATTCGATCAAATTAGACAAGGTTCGAATTTGATATTCTGCATTTTGTTTACTTGCGACGACAACAAAACTACACAGCAAAAACAATATAATAAGAGTAAAGGCAATTAGATAGCTTGACACTTGTGCCAAGAAAAGCGCCGAAGTTGTGATCAAAAAACAACTAATACACACTAAAATTACTAACTTATATTGAGCATCGCCTTGTTGAATTTTTGCTTTCGTAAAAAATAATGGCCAGCGCATTTTAATCCAGTTCATATTTACTCAAACGTCGATAATAGCTGCTGCGAGTTAAACCTAAAGATTTAGCGGTTGCTGTGGCATTCCCCTGATGAAACTTGAGTCGCTTTTTCAGCACTTTTCTTTCTATCTCAGCAAAGCTTAATGTCGGGTCTTCTATAGATTGAGTAATATCGTTACTCTCATCAGTAGAGGTATGATTCACCGCTGTTAACATCAAATCTGCGGTCTCAATAGTATCTTTCTTGCAAGTAAAGAGTAATCGTTCCATCATATGGCTGAGTTCACGGATATTGCCTGGCCAATGATATTGCTGCATGGCAATGAGAGCCTGCTTAGAAAGTTTAGGGCACGGTCTATGATACTTTGTACTAAATAACTGCAGAAAATGCGCTGCTAACGCGGCGATATCTTCAACTCGTTCACATAAAGAAGGCACTCTCAGTTCAATAGTATTCAATCGATAATATAAATCTTGTCTGAATTGATTATGTTGAATTTCGGCTAATAAATCACTATTGGTTGCAGAAATAATACGCACATCGGCATAAAGTGAATGGCTACTGCCAACCACCTCAAATTTTTGTTCTTCTAAAACCCGCAACAATTTAGCTTGTTGAGCAAAAGGAATGTTGGCCAATTCATCTAAAAATAAGGTACCTTGCTCGGCCATTTCAAAACGACCAATACGATTTTCTTTAGCATCAGTAAATGCACCTTTTACATGGCCAAACATCTCACTTTCAAATAAAGATTCAGGTATTGCGCCCATGTTAACAGCTACAAAAGACTGTTTTGCTCGCCTTGAAACACTGTGTAAATACGCAGCGAGCATGCTTTTACCTGTACCGTTATCACCGGTAAGTAAAATACTCATATCACTTTGGGCTAAATCATCAAGGGTAGCTAACAAGGTTTGCATGACTGGTGACTCTGCAATAATACCCTTGCGGCTATCAGGATGAGCTTGTGATGTAAGTAACTGGTTTTGCTGACTAAGTCGCTCCGCTTTTTTATCAGAACTCGCTAAGGCTAATTGATTGTCAATGGCGCTGAGCAGTCGTTCATTTTTCCAAGGCTTTTGAATAAAGTCTTTGGCACCGGCTTGCATGGCTTCAACGGCAATATCAATAGTCGCCCAACCAGTCATCACAATAATGGGAATAGCAAACTCAAGTGCAGTGATCGCTTTAACTAATTGAACGCCCTCAGCACCTGAGGTGGTATCTTGTTGAAAATTCATATCAAGTAGAATTAAATCAATAGTATGAATTTTTAAATTATCTAAAGCCGCTTTTGGCGTAGTCACCGCTAAAATATCAAAACCTTCATCGGCTAACACAAATTGTAAACTGGCAATGACATTAATATCATCATCAGCGATAAGTATTTTTTTATTGACTGGCACGTTTAATTTCCCAGGGTCTGTTTACAAAATGCAGATTCTACTTTAAATAGTATCAAATAAAGCAACAAGAAATAGTGTGACAAAAATATAATGACAAAAATATAATGACAAAAAGAAGAATAACAAAAAACAAACGCCAGATGTTATTCTCATTTGATCTATTTACTTGTTGGGTACTGTTCGTTTTATATAGTGCTATTCATAACGAAGCGCTATGCTGGGTTCCATTTTAACAGCACGTTTAGTTGGCACATAAATGGCTAATATAACAACCACTGAAAGACCAACTACGACCGTAATCGCTATGCCAAAATAGAAGTATATTGGAAATATTTCTTCAGTAAATTGATGAAAACCAAAACAGATTAACGTAAAAAGTACAACTGCCAAGCTCAAACCAATAATTAACTGGCGAACTCCCTGTTTTAAAAACAGTTGAATAATATTTTTATCACTCGCACCAACAGCACGCCTAATACCTATTTCATGCGTGCGCTGTACCACTGAATTTACAGTTAAGCCATAAATACCGACCATGGCCAGCAATAAAGCAAAAATACCCGTGCCAAAAGTGATGTTCGACATTAAGCCCATGGCATCTCGCATCCTATTTCTATTTTTAGTCGCTAATTCAACCGAATAAGCTATTTCAATAGAGCGATCGGTAGCAAACATGGCTTTATAGAAAATTTCTTTTGCGTGTTGGCTATTAGGTAAAACACGATAAAATACCCTTTGAGCACTAGTGAAAAACTGCAAGCCTGATAAATAAATTTCATCGGCACTGTCTAATCGACCAAACAAAGTGGACGCATTTAAACGGTCAGTAACCACGCCAACAACAAATACCTTTTCCACTTTATCATTAATTTCTATGTGAAAGGTTTTTTCTAATGGCGACTCTGCTGGCCAATATCGTTTTGCCATTGATTGGCTTATTAACGCTGTTTTACGATGACCTAACTTATCAAGATGAGTAAATTGTCTTCCAGTAACTAAGTAGGTCCCTACTGTTGCGGTATCGCCAATAACCGTGATGGTATCAATGGTAGGTTTGCTTTCTTCAGAGGCATAATCTCTGCCCTGCAAGGTGACTCTTAATTGCAGCTGTATCGCGTTTGCAACAAACCCAACAACGCTAGGGTGTTGTTCTATTGTTTCTTTTAACGATTGAAATAGCGCCAGTTGTTGGGCAGGCTGTGGATATTTATTTTCTGGTATAGACAACCTTGCCGACATCACATCAGTATAATTATCACCCGTCTCTAGATGAATCAATTTATGTGCTATGTAGGCAGAAACAGAGCCAATTAACATTAACATCGCCACCAAAAACACTTGGCTGGTGACTAATATTCGAGAAAGCCTTCCTGCTTTTTTACTTTGCGCACCACGGGTACCATCCCTCAAAGTGGTATTAATGTCTTGTTTTGCAGAACGCCATGCAGGTAAAAATGCGGATAATAATACAGTAACAAGGGTAAAGGCTACAGCCATTAAAAAAGTTTGTAGGTCCAGGCCCCAATGCCACCAAAAAGCACCTCCGTTAGGCAGCCAAGAATGAAGTAGAATTTCAGTGAAGTCGAGGGCTGCACCGACTAATAATAATGATAAAATACCGCCGATGGTTGAAATAATAATACCTTCCCACATTAATTGACTGACTAAGCGGGTAGTTCTTGCCCCTAATGCCGCACGAATGGCCGTTTCTTTTTGACGTTCAATAATTCGAGCTAACAATAAGTTGCCAACATTGATGCACGCCAGTAATAAGATTAACCATGAAATAGCATTTAAAAAGCCAAATACTATGCCGCCTTCACCAGCAGTTTGTGCCATCTGAAAGGTCAATATCCGAGCTGATTTTTCCAATTCAGGCAAATCATATAAGGTCACATGTTGCTGGTAGATTTGATTAACCGCTTGACCTAATGCTAACTCGGCCTGTTCAACAGTAGAGCCTTTTTTAAGGCGAGCATAAGCATTATATGAACCACTTATATCTGGTGTAGTAGTCAATAATTGGTCCATTAACGGTAACCAAACTTTTGAAGAGTTAGGAAAATGGTACCCTTGAGGCATGACACCAATGATAGAGGTTATTTCACCATTAAGTATCATAGTTTTATCTAAAACCTTGTCATCGCCTTGCAGTTCTTGTTGCCAAACTTCATAGCTTATTAACGCTACAGGGCTTGCTCCTGCAGCAGTGTCTTGCGCCTGTATGGTCCGACCTATAATGGCAGTGGTTCGGCTAAACTCAAAGAAGCCCTGACGCACTAAGCTGGCATTATAGTTTTTTCCTGATTGCTCAATACTTAGTCTAATATTCTGGTTGTCGTAAATACCAAACTCATCAAAATGCGGTAATTTATTTTGAAGCTGTTGATATTCAAAGCCAGTGATATTGCCATAGTCATCATTAGAATAAATCGCTATAGCTCTGGCGCTGTCACCTTCAGGCAATGGTAATGCTTTATAAACCACCGAGTACAAAAACGAAAAAGTGAATAAACTAATTGATAATCCGCCAACTAATACGCCTAAGGTCATTGCGGTAAATTTAGGTGCTTTAAATAACAGACGAAATGCGTATTTAATATCTATTAACATCGACATAATAGTTCTCCTCAGGTTTAGCCCACAATCAATGCAACAGGTTTAACGATTGCTTGACGGTCATTATTGATAGTGTCTTGGATTAATTGTCCATCAAACATCTCTAAACAACGACTGGCTCTTTTTGCTGAGGAGTGATCATGGGTAACCATGCATATAGTTGCACCATCACGATGAAGTTGATCAAAAAGCTGCAGCACCGCTTCCGCATTTTTTGAGTCTAAGTTACCTGTTGGTTCGTCGGCAAGGATAATGGCGGGATCATTGACTAAGGCTCTGGCAACCGCAACACGCTGTTGTTGTCCACCCGACAATTGTGAAGGGTAGTGATTTTTACGATGGCCCATTTCTACTTTTTCTAGTACTTCATTCACTTTATTTTCAATGAATTTTTTTGATTTACCTGTTTGGTAAGTCAATGGCAACATAATATTTTCATATACGTTGAGATCTGAAATTAAATTAAATGACTGAAAAACAAAACCTATTTGCTCGCTTCGTATTTTTGCGCGTTGGTCACGGGTTAAAACAGAAACATCACTGCCAGCTAAATGATAATGCCCTGTACTCGGTGCATCTAATAACCCTAATAAAGAGAGTAGAGTTGATTTACCACAACCCGATTGACCACTGAGTGAAAGATATTCGCCTTTATCAATAACGAGATTAATGCTGTGTAAAGCACGTGTTTCTATTTCTTCAGTTAAGAATGTTTTACTGATATTTTTTAACGTAATGAGGGCTGTCATAGTTATTTTCCCGTCGTATCAGCAATTAAAATTAAGCCGATTATTAGTTATTAGTTATTAGTTAATGTATAAATTTAATTCTATTGGCAACACGCGCTCAGTTGATCTTAATTTCTTGATGTTGTTGCCAGCTTGATGTGTCTGAAATAATTATCTCATCACCAACCATCAATCCCTCAAAAATTTGAATGTTATTCACTGAGCTTTGTCCTAATGCAACCAATTGCTTACTGGCAAATTGTTTATTTTTACTGAGCTTATACAAGCCTATTTGTGAATTCTTTGCAGCATATACCGGCCGCTTTACGTATCGGGCGTTTTCGATATGGCTGATGGTAATTAAACCATCTACGGTTAATTCAGGACGCGCTTCATCGGGCAGTTCATTGATTAATTTTACGTCGACGCGCACCATGCCCCCTTTTACCGCAGGATCGATACGCATGACTTCACCCGCTATTTCGCTAGTCCGCATATCAATGGCCACTTGCTGTCCTAGCCTTATATCACTGACACGAACCTCATGTACCTGTAATTCAACAAATAAGGTATTTTGTTCTGCCACTAAGGCAACACTATCACCTACTTGAGCACGTTCACCTAGCTCAAGTGATACTTGCTGAACAACACCGGTGATTGATGAACGTATTTTCATTGCTGACACTTGTGCTTGCACACGTTGGAAATTATTTTCAACTAAACCAATACGGGCTTGTTGAGCCATTTTCGTTGCTGTCATATTGACTTTCATTTTTTCATGTTTTTGCTGCTGAGCATGCCAATATTGTCTTTGTTGTTTAACGGCCAATTGGCTCCTTTTATACTCGAGTTTAGAAACAGTGGCATTACCTTGAGCTATTAACTCTTGTTCAGCATCGAGTTTTAATTTCGCTGATTGAAAGCTATATTTCGCTGACAAAACAGCGTTTTCTAAATCAACCATTTGAGATTCTAGGATCACAAAGGCAACATGAGTTTCAGCTTTTATCGCTTTGAGCTCCCAACGAGCTCTATCTAAATTACGATGTAATTCTGGGTTCGATAATTGAGCAAGGACATCACCTTTATTAACTACCGCGCCGGCTTTAACCAACACTTGTTCTACCCTTCCTGACACTTGAGATGATACCCAGCGAATATTGAGCGGTTTTAAAACACCGGTTGCACGCACATTGACACGAAAATCGCCTTGTTCTACTGTTGCAGTAACAATGCTATTTCTTTCAATAAAGTAAGAAGCATTACCCAAGAAACTTGTTAATAAATAAATGCCAATAACTAGGCTAAAAAGTAGTAAAAAAAACCAGTATTTTTTCCACCGTGGCTTTTCAATAGCTGCTCTTTGTTTGTCCATAAATCATCTCATGTTCATTCATACGATGATAAGTTATTACAAGTTTTATGCCGCGCCGACAATAAAAATTAATCTATTGATAAATATAATTTTATTTACATGTCATTGTTCAGTTAATGAATAATGCGTGTCGATTACGGGACAGAGGATGATGTAATGAGTTACACTATTGAGACAGTAGTATGATAAGAGAAATCAACAGAAACTGGTTTGCATGGCTATTATTTGCTGAATTGGGTATTCAATTATAATATCAATTAAAATAAAGAGCCAACTCCCGTCAAATAAGCCCCAAAGTGATCACTGATTCAAATACTGTTAAAGGAGTAATGTGGCAAAAAATGACATCATCATGACTACAAAATTAATGAAATTGGTGCGTTATCAAATAACATCGACAAGGTTAAAAAAAGAATGTTAGATTGTGACCAAGTTCAACAGTGTTTTTATGTCACAGGACAAGCTGATTTTATTTTAATCATTACATCTAAGAATATGCTGGAATACGAGAAGATCACTAAAAAGCAATTTTTTGTTGATAATAATATACAAAAATTTCGTTCAACAGTGTCGATGGAAAATGTAAAAGTTAGATTGAATATACCGATTTAGGACACTATTCATTTACATACCTGGCTTTATAGAATTGTCGCTGATCTAAAAAATGATTATTTTCAGCAACCGTAATTATGGCAAAGCCGATACTCATTGATACAACTTAAGCGCTGTTGATCTTTCTAGATTTTTTTGGCCGATATTTGTTGGGTATTTACACAAGACAGTAGCTCTGTGATGGAGCTTGTTCGAAATAAAGCATCAACATCGTAAAAAAACCAACAAACTCGGCCTAATAATTCGCGTTATACGTGTATATTTACATTCACCAAGTACAGGCTTTTAACGCACACTTTTTTAATTATCCCCTAAAATATATTTTCAATAACTCAAGCTACAGCTCTAGCGGCATTGGTTAGGGCGACTAGCTCTTTTCTGACATCACCAGCGGTTTGACAAACATTCACAAAGGGTACGAAAGCACTTTGTTGCTCACTGCATAAATAACATCCGTCGGTAACAATACCTGACATGGTGATCTCAGTTTTACTGGCACCAAAATGTTGCAGCCAAATAAGCATCATCGCGTCTTGATGATCTTCGTTCATATGATTGATCATTCGATCTTCAGCAACCTTATCCCAAGGACTTGGTGCAGCTAGCCATTCTTCTTTTTCTAACCAAAAAATCTTACCAAAACCACCGATAAACCTAACGCGTTTTATATCGACTTGCCAGATATTAAAATCATGGGCTTTTGTATAAGCATTGGCTTCAGGGAAACGCAGTACGTAACGCTCTAGCATCGTTTGATGTTTGTCTGCTTCAACAATTTTAGCATCGCCAACTAACGTTACGCGTGCACGCTCATTTTGATCACCGCCTTCGCTGTGGTCAAAAACCAATAAACTCATTCGACTATCTTGATGTAAATTTCTCGCATGTTGGGCAATATCACTAATGTACATAAACAAGGTGCCATCACTGTCAGAGATAAAAGGTGTCACTGAGCCAAAAGGATAACCTTGAAGATTTTTAGATAAGGTTGATACTACACCCACGGTTGATTGACGAACAAGTAATCTCGCTGTTGTTAATGCATCGGCTCTCATCAAACTGTTCCTGAGGGTTTAGTCTATATAATTAAATATATCTTAGGCTCATGGCTGGCAAAGGTAAAGCTTTATGCTAATAGTTTTCATTAAGAATTAGATGTGTGCGTTATCACCTCCTGACGTTTGCTGCTAAAACAATAATATACTCTATAGCATTTTAAATAATTCGAGAATGGATCTCAGTGCAGGTTTGCGTAAAATGGAAATAACAAAGTCATAAAAACTCATTCTTTAGATGTATAATGATCTCTTATGCATTGAAGATATATTAATATATAAGGGTAAAGTTACAGATATAAAAAGGGCCAAATTAAGCAACTAAAAAAGCTAAATCACATCCATATATACATCAATTAACACCGTATTTAATCTGTCATTTCAAGATCTTTTAACTCATCAATAACATCATCTAGTTCTCTATTGAGCTTTCTCTGTTGTTTAGCTGTTAAATTATTGATCATAGAATGCACTAAATTGACATACACTTGGCTATTATTTTTAGATAATGCCTTGTATTGCGCGGTCTTTAATGAATCTGGATAAGATATAAGCTCGGTAAATAACATTTCATATTGCTGCTTATCTACAGTTAACAAAAGCGCGGTCTCTAAACCTTTGTGCCATTTGTCACGATACGCCATCCAATGGCTAAATGTAGGCTTTAATGCTTTTGTTTGCTTACACACGGCTAATTTTTGAGTGCTCGTTAATTTACCAAGCCATTTTTTGAGTTGTTTACTAATATTTTTACATTGTTTTGAGACCCATTTTTGCTCAGATAATTGCTTATGATCATTAATACGGCGTTGATTATTATCTTCAATTTCGTCTATAACTTGCTTTTTCTGATCATCACTTAACGAATGGGTTAAAATTAATAATGGTGATTTTGCTTGTTCTCTTAGGCTCAGTAAATGATTTTGTATAAAAGAAAAGTGTTCATTAATATCAATTTCTGACATGCCCCGATTGACTTGCTCTTTAAATAGAGTGAGCTGTTGATAGTATAAACTTAATTGTGTTTTCCTATGCCAGGAATGAAGTTCAATAAAAGCGCTATCAAACGCCTGTTGTTGAGGGGGGGTAAATTCAACATAATCATCTAGGTACCAACTACTCAGCCAAGCTAGATTGTTATAAACAAAACTAAAACTGCAAGCCGTTAGCAAAAAAGAGCTGATGATGACTATTAGGCCATTGCTAAAAGAAAACTGCATATCCTCAACCTACTCGTTATTATTAATAATTATTTATAACTCTTAACCTTCTGTATTTGCGGTTATAGCGAGAAACAATAATCTGTTGATTTGAAAAAATGAAAAACACCTCTAACTAGTTAATTAGAGGTGTTAATTGTTTTTAAAAATAACTTAATAATCAGTTAGCGTCTATCACGATTTAACTTTATCAACGCCCTTACCAATCAACCAGCGAATATCATTGTTATAACGTGCAAGATAACTCTTCATATCTTCCATAATCAAGTAATTCACGGGTACTAAAAAGAGTGTAATGAGGGTGGCAAATAGAATGCCAAACCCAAGACTCACTGCCATAGGTATTAAAAACTGCGCCTGTGTGCTTTTCTCGAATAATAATGGCATTAAGCCGACGAATGTCGTTAACGAGGTTAACAAAACAGGTCTAAATCGACGACCACCCGCCATATACACAGCATCGAACAGGGCAATTCCCTCAGCCCGCTTGCGATTAACAAAATCGACCAACACCAAAGAGTCATTGACCACCACGCCTGACAATGCCAATACCCCCATTAAACTCAGCAAAGTTAGATCCATACCCATGATCCAATGGCCGATAACCGCACCAACAATACCAAACGGGATCACCATCATCACCACTAATGGCTGAGAGTAGCTTTTAAAAGGCACAGCAAGCAGAATGTAAATAACCAATAATAAACCGTACATACCAAACATCAGTTCATCAGAAGATTCTTGTTGATCTCGCGCTTCACCCGCCATTACATAACTCAAGCCGGGGTAACTACTGATTGATTGCTGTAAGAACTCTTCTAATTCTTCTTGCACAGCAGATAAATTGCCTTGTTCTTTATCAAAATCAGCAGTCACAGACAGCGTTCTTTGTCGATCAATACGCAAAATGGTCGAAGGGCTTAACCCCGGGACAATATCAGCAATTTGCCATAGTGGCACTTCTTGATTTGCACCCGCCCTAATGGTCATTTGCTCTAATGTTTCAATAGTTTGCCGAGCAGCAAGAGGATATCTTACCATCACCCGAACTTCTTCTCGACCACGCTGAATACGTTGCACTTCGAAACCATATACTGCTTGTCGCACTTGCCTAGCAACAACACTGAGATCAAGGCCGAGCAGAGTCGCTTCAGGTTTTAATTTTAACTGCAACTCTTCCTTGCCATCAGACATCGAGTCTTCTATATCTGAAACAGAGGTAAAACTTGCCAGCTTGTTTTTAAACATTTCGCCAAATTCGTTGAGATCACTTGCATTTTTACCGCGTAATTCAATATTTATTGCCGGTCTATCCCAACCAATTTCAGCACGATAATTTAACTGCTCAGCACCAGCAACTTGGCCAACCATTTTACGCCATTCAGCGACCAATTGTTGAGTGCCTATTTCTAAACTGCGATCTTCTGGTGGAATAGTTTCTACCCGCACACGACCAGTACTTGAATTTCGACCGCCACTTATCGAGTAAATATTTTTAATAATTGATTTTTCTGTTTCTGGATCAATATATTTTGCTTGCAACAGCTGTGCTTGTTTCGTCATGTGTTGAACAATACTGTCAGTACTCTCAAAAGCAGTACCAGTGGGCATAGTTAACGTCGCGGTAGCCACTTCACTTTGCACCCTAGGAAAAAATATAAACTTAGTTTGTCCGCTGGCAAGAGAGCCTATTACAATAAGTAATGATGAAAGCATGATGGCTAAGGCGGCATAACGCCAGCGCATCGCTAGTAATAATACTGGTTGATATACCCTAGCAATGAATTTCTCTAGCGAAGCGGATATGGCCATTTGAATTTTCGTTAAAAAAGAAGGTGCGCCAGTTCGTGGTTTTATGTGCTTTAGGTGTGCTGGTAAAACCAATTTAGACTCTATCAGTGAAAACAGTAAAACCGGGACTATAACGTAGGGAATACTTTGATACCAACTGCCTCGGCCTTCAAGTAAAGCAAGGGGAATAAACGCCGCGACTGTGGTTAAAATACCAAAGGTTACGGGCACAGCTACTTCTTGCGTGCCTTTGATCGCAGCAGTGAGAGGGTCTGAGCCTTGCTGCATATGCGAATAAACATTCTCACCGGTCACAATGGCATCATCAACAACAATACCAAGGACTAAAATAAAAGCAAAAAGACTCATTAAGTTAAGAGAAATACCAAATACTGGCATTAACAAGAATGCGCCCATAAATGACATAGGAATACCAAGACATACCCAAAAAGCTACTGCTGGTCTCAAGAATAACGCCAATAGCAAAATAACTAATAACGCACCCTGCCAAGCACTTCTCGATAATGTTGCCAAGCGTGCTTTAATAGATGTACTTCGGTCACGCCAGTAGGTCATTGTTAACCCTTGCGGCAGACTCTCTTGCTTGCCTTCAATATAGGTTTTCACCGCGTCTGTTACTTCAATAATACTTTGATCGCCAACGCGAAATATTTCAATTTCTATTGCCGGAATACCATTAAATCGGGTTCTAAGCGGTGTTTCTTCAAATTCGTCACGCAGAATAGCGATATCACCCAAGCGAATTAAAGTCCCATCTTGGTCTGTTAAAATTGGTAATTTACTAAAATCGCTGGCTCTATATGCTTGACCTACACTGCGAATAAAAATATCGCCGCCTTCTGTTTTTAAGTTACCTGCCGATACGTCGGTGGAGTTTCGGCGCAATGCACTGGACACTTGCTCTAAGGTAATATCGTATTTTCGCAATACTAATTCAGGGATCTCAATTGAAATTTCAAACCGCAATGAATTATCAATACTGACTTGAGTCACCTCCGGTAGGGAAGCTATCTCATCTCGAACATCTTCAGCTAACCGGCGTAATGTTAAGGCGTCATAATCGCCATAAATAACCACGCCAATGGCATCGCGCAAACGTTGAGGAGATGTTACCAAGGGTCGCTCTGCCTCAACAGGAAAGTTGTTAATCGCATCTACTCTAATTTTAATTTCATCAAGCATATATTTCACGTCAAAACCGTCTTCAACTTCCACCGTGACTCTTGAACTGCCTTCATTGGAACTGGACGAAATTTCTTTTATGCCGGCAATGTCCTGAATTGCTTCTTCAATTTTAATTGTTAGTCCCTTCTCTACTTCTTGTGGAGAAGCACCGGGCAATACCGCCCTCACACTTACAGTATTCACTGCAAATTCAGGAAACAAGTCAACCGGTATTTTGTTAGATAAACTGTACAGTCCAGCGAAAACTATTACTACCATGAGTAAGTTGGCCGCCACATCATTACGGGCAAACCAAGAAATTAAACCATTCATAACTTTTCCCTTAACGAGTTGACGAAACTGAATGAATCGCGACTTTGTTGACCGCGGATACATTAGCTTTGCTATTTGATGGGATAGATTGGTTTGGAGCACTGATTGCTTTATTGACTACCCTTTGCTCTGGCACAGCATTGTCAAAAGTGTTTAAAGATTTTATACGTGTTCCTGAAACCAGGTTTGCCGTAGGCGTCAAAATAAGCTGTTCGGAATCGTTAATCATGGTTATAAAATCTGTAGAGCCTTGCTCGGTATTTGTCGCAGCAACAACCACTGAATTAGCATCGGTCCAAAGCGGATTAACCGAACGCTTTTGCAATACCCCGTTCACAGCTACCGCAATCATGTTATTTTGACTGACTGCACGCCTTGGGATAGCGTACACGTTTTCCAATTGTGACCCTTCAATTTTTGCTCTTAAAAATTGACCTACTCGCAAAGCGGGTAGCTGCTCTGAGCTAACAAAAGGGTTATCAAGCTTGGCAACCACATACAGCATACGTGTTGAAGAATCAAAAGCCCCTTCATTGCGCACCAGCTTACCTTCCCAAGTGTAAGTTTTCCCTCCCAGTTCACCTTCAAACAGAACCACTGGTAAATGGGCTAAATTATTTTCAGGTGAAGTTCCCGGGATGCTGTAGTCATCAGGCAATTTTATGTGCGCTAAATCTTGAGACTTTATGGGTAACCTAACTTCAATATAATCTGTTGAATATATTTCTGCAATGGTTTGAGAAGGATTCACTACTTGGCCTAAATCAACCATTTGTTTTAATATTTTACCGTCAAATGGCGCTTTTACCTTGGTTCTAGCAAGGTTTAATTCAGCCTTTGCTAACTTTGCATTTGACGCATCATAAGAGGCTAATGCAGCGGCAACTTGAGGTTTTCTCAGGGCCAAATCGCGTCCAGCTGCATTGCCCGGTTTAACATTCCAATCGCGCTCGGCTATATCGGCTTGCGCTTCTTCTTGTTTATATGTGACCCAAGCATCAGCCACCATAGATTTTGCCACATCAACTTCAATCAAATAGTCTCTGTTATCTATGGTAAGTAATACATCTCCGGCTTTAAATGAAGCACCAGCGCGAATATTATTGGCGACTTCAATTACTCGGCCGCTAACATCTGATACCAATTGAGTTCGCGTTAATGGCTCAGCGGTACCGTAAGATTCGATCCACACAGGGTAGTTTGTGGCCTGTAAATTAACAGTTTCAACACCTACAGATGCTGGAGGTCCGCCACCCCATTTACGGGCAGTAGGTTTGCTGGCGAACATGGCGGCAATTACTGAAAAAGCAATCACCAAGATGACTACAGTAACAATAAAATGCATTCCCCAAATCACAGGTCTGGTAGTTATTGCTGTTGATGCAACAAGATTTTGAGGGGATTTAATATCGGTCATTTAACACTCACTTTCTTGAAATTACTTTGAAACACCATCAAATTAGCTATCTGTATTGACGGTGAATTCAAATTATTACGGGTGATACGCTACTCAGGCTTTTTTAGTTTACTTTAAAACCGATAATTTATTGCCTAAATAAAGTCACATTACTTTGCTGTTGATCCACTTAACGCCAAAAAGGTTTATACACAATCATATCAATAGTTAGTCGCTCAGCTTATCCATATAACAATGATAATGGCGTAAATAGTTATTTTATTAATCGCACGCCATAAAATTACTTTGCAGTAACTATTTAATAGCACATTATAAACAATCATTAGTTAACGCGCTTTACACCCAATGTCTTTACATTTGATATAATAAAGTACAATGGAACACTGTTGTTAGGTAATTTACATTTCTTTGCATAAGTATTGCACCTCTCTAGGTGGTATTAAGCCTGAGTGTAATTTTTTCATTTTTAATATCTTCTAACGCTGAGCCTAAAAATACTGAGGCCTTGTAATGCTTGGTAATGTTCATTAGTGCCCGCTTAAGAAATACTTATACCCTGTCAATATGCATCAGTTGAATAAATCAAATAGCACAGCTCCAAGTGGCCTAGCTCCAAAGAACTAAGCGCTGAATTAAAGAGATTAAGGATAAAATGATGAAATCACTAAAAGCTAAACAACAGTGTAACAATTTAGAACACACTTCTGGTCAAATTGCCTCAGCCCCAAAGCGCACTGCATTGCCTTGTTTTTTCAGTGATAAAAAGACCAATAAAAATGATCAAGTTAAACAAATACCTAGAGGTCACAACGCCTATTGTTTTTTTACAAAAAATAGAGCAACTGACGCGCAAAAAGCCCACATAGGCCGATCACAAATTGAGCACCCAACCGAACTAAAAAATAGCTTACACGACTTGTTAACTGAACATGTGTACTTACCAAATGCCAGCAAGAAAAAGACAGGGCCAATAAATAATATAGCTTGGCAAGCTTTTGATCTTCCGCTGACAAGCCAAAGCACTATAATCACGATAGACATTTTTTCAGAAAACAATGGTTTTCTCACTGCGCCGTCCTCAGGCCAAACGCTTTATACAATGATGGCTTTTTGTTCAAAAAAATTCGCAAAATGTTGTCAGGTCTTAAATAATAAAGCAACTAGATTGCCACAGACCGACTAACTAAAAAATATCTTATTGATTTACCTTACTTAATTATATAAGTTAATCATAATCCTAATGAGACTAATATAACTAACAAGGAATATACAATGAATATTGCGCAAACAAATAGCGACACCGACAATCAAACCGTTTATATCAACATTAATCCAATTTTGCTGGCCGAAAATATCGATAATGGCACTTTAACTCACCAATTTAATGGCAAAGGCAACACAGTAACCACCATACCGGCCAGTGATGAGTCAACCTACTTGTCTTATTCGTCTGACAAAACCGGAGACAATGCCATTACCCCGCCTTTTAGTATCCCCAAAGGCAATTGCATTAGCTTTAAGTTACAAACAAAGCCCAGTTCCGATAATAGTGATAGCAAGGCTGCGGTGTATAAGTGGAAAGGGATCACTCAAAACCAATTCGACTTAAAAGTCACCTCTAAGAAAAATAGGTACAAGGGCATGAAAACCACCACAGCATCGGGAGCTGACCAAGTGACCATTAAGATGAAATTGACCCTGAATAATACCAATTATTATGTCGCTTGGGATCCGCAAATAATTGTTATATCGTAAATTTTAAAAAACACTCTCGGCAAGTTGCGAGCGTTTTGCTAGATGCTAATGGCTAGTAAATGATGGTTTTTGCTTATTACCCATGGCTGGTTATTTACCTTTAATGTGCTTGCCAATTAGGGCTTGGTATTCTGGCTCCTGTTTAAGGCTGTCAAGTAAGGGTGATGTGGTTATTTCAGCCATTGAATAATCATTGTTAACGGCAAAGCGCAAATACTTGACGGCGACGTTATACTTCTCTAGGCGCGTATAGGCGGCAGCCATTAAAAAAAGGTTAGCACCAGTATCACTGGCAGTAATTTGCTCGGCGTAAAAGTCAGTTTTTTCACTGTACCCCACATTGGCGTAATAATAGGCGAGTGAAGCCAGTGCATTTTTATTCAGGGCATTCACTTTTAAAGCCTGCTCTGCCAACACTATGGCCTGTTCAAAGGCGGCCGTAGACTTGTCGTTATTGGCAAAGCGATAGGCATCGGCCAAATTGCCCCACTTAATATAATCACTGTCACTTAATGCGATCATGCTTTCATAGGCGGTAACCGCTTGGTCGTACTTTGTTAGGATAAAATAAATCGTGCCTAAATTGGCATACACATCGGCACTTGGCTGAATGGCTAAGGCACGCTCAGCAGCACTAATGGCCTCTTGCATGTTGCCATTTAGATAGTGACAGGCACTTATATTGAGGTGCGCCGTAAAATTATTGGGCGCTTGTTGCGCCAGCAGTGTAAAGTAATGAATGGCCTGCTGGTAATTGCCTTGGCCGTAATAAAACACTCCAAACTTTGCCAGAACTAAGTTGTTATTGGGCAGTAACTGATACGCTTGTGCCAATACCTTTTCGGCTTTGACTGTTTGCCTCAGGGCTATGTAGGCATCGGCTAGGCCGGTATAGGCGGTGACAAATTGTGGCTTATTGATGATACTTTGGTTAAACAATTGCGCCGCTTGCTGATACTCACCTTGATGGAGTTTACTTTGTGCCTGTAAATAAGTCAGTAATTCATGCTGTGCATCACGCTGCTGTAATTGCGTAACGGTTTGTTCCATCAACGCCAACCAGTGTGGACTTTTAGTTGTGATAAATTGCCGCAACTGCGCCTGCGCCAAACCAACATAAGCGGCGCTGTATTGGCTGTCTACTTGCACCGCCGACTGGAATGACTCTACAGCCTTGGCAATATTATTGCTGTGGTCAAAGCGATACAAATAGCCTTGCCCTTGTAAATAGTGCTGGTAAGCCCCGTCAAAAGCAGGTTTCTGTTGCGCAAATTGTTGTCTTAAGTTGCTGGGCAGTTGCCAGTCAAGCAGGCTCATCACTTGCTGGCGAATTTGTTGTTGAGTACTAAAAAGCTGCTTGGCATCCAAGGTCATATGGGTTGACTTTAACTGCCGGCCATCGGCGCCATTAATCAAACTTAAGTGCAAGCTGCGGGTACTGCCCATGTGTTGGATGGTGCCGGTGACTATAAAGTCAACACCATATTTGTTGTAAATGGTGGCAATGCTTGGCTCTTTGAGCTGGCTAATTTCAGTCATAGGCAACACCCAAGTGCTGCCGTTGTCTTGTTGATAACCCACTTCGGCTAAGTCGCTGCTGAGCATGGTTGCAATACCATCACTGAAAAGCTGCAACACGGGGTCGCCACTGATATTAGTAAAAGGCACAAAAGCCACTTTTTTCGAACCCTGCAGTTGGCGGGCAATTAATTCTTGTGTACTGGGCGGAAAGAGCACACTGCGCAGGCTCCAACTTAGCATAGTTAACACCGGCAGTATGATCAGTGTTTTTGTTAACCAGTGTTGTCGTTGCCACCAGTTTTTTTTATGATCAACTTTGGCAGAGATCAAGTCAATATCTTGCGCTAATTCCTCAGCACTTTGGTAGCGTTGTTCAGGCGCAGTTTGCAACAATTTATCCACAAGGCCGATAAGTTCACTGCGAATAGCTTCGGTGTTTTCAATATGGCATTCAATATTTAGTGCCGTTAACGGGGTATAATGGCCGTTGGTAATGGCCTGACTAATTTGTTTTACATTGAGGCCCAAAAATGGTTTGCCCCCTGCCAACATTTCATACAAGACAATTCCCAACGAAAACAAGTCTGACCTTGCATCGCATTGTTGTCCTGCTATTTGCTCAGGTGACATGTATTGTGGCGAGCCTGAAATAGCACCCGAAGCCGTCATTACTGCGGATGATGCCGTTGGCTGCGCTGGCGCATGAACACTAGACTTGGTGGTTGCAGAAGGTGCTAACAAGGCGGCAATGCCAAAGTCGAGTATTTTGATCCGTCCTTGTAAATCAACCAAAATATTTTGCGGTTTAATATCGCGATGAATAATGTGTTGTTGATGAGCACAAGCCAGAGCCGCCACGATTTGTTTGCTGTAGGCAAGCACTGTGGTAACAGCTAACCCCGTAGAGGGGATCAAGGTGTTCAATGGCTGCCCATCGATCCACTCCATCACAATAAAATTGGCCTCTTCGTCGCGCGCAATATCATAAAGAGTGACAATATTGGGGTGGTTAAGCTGCGAAATGGTTTTTGCTTCGGTAAGTATAAGGGGCTGGTCTACTTTATTAAGGCGCAGCATTTTAATGGCAACAAAACGCTCTAAAAGCAGATCTTTCGCTTTGTAAACGGCTCCCATACCGCCTTTGCCAAGAATATCAATTATTTTAAAATGCGCCATACTGCTGTGACTGTGATCAGCAATGGGCATATTGTTACCCGCCAGCAAGGCTTTAGGGTGTTCAGTGACATCATTCATTTGCGAAGTGATTAAGGTGTCGGCTAGATCATAACCACCAGAACCGACACTATCGCCTACCTTATCAACAACTCCATCGCCTTCGCGATAAAGAGCCCTTACATCATCATGTTCAAGGACACTAACAGTGGCAGTAGTAGGAGTTTGCAGCGTTGAATTAGCTTCTTTTTTCACAGATTAACCCTGCTAAATTTGACCGTACCAAAGCGTTATCACTATGATCCATTTAGGTATAGCGGCAAAGTTTAGGTATTAGTGACAATGTTATTTAATGCGGTCAATATTTACATGGAAAAGCGGAGATGTCGACTTTTTCTTATCGGTAACAAATTGTCAGTTCTGCGTTAATTA
>MDSY01137558.1_pt1 | contig 19790 bp, 11 predicted proteins | sample 811131 | NCBI WGS metagenome assembly MDSY01 (sample SAMN05326643, study PRJNA326480) | marine metagenome | isolation source: seawater | place: Atlantic Ocean: South West | collected 2010
CAGAAAACTTATCAATACCAATGCTTTCTAATAAATTATTAATGGTATTTCCTCCCAGTGTGATATCTTGATCACCTAATCCTGTAAGACTATTACCAATAACTCTTTCAATACCATAGGTTAATATACAAGTTGCAGAAGAATTAAGTTCTAAGCTGAAATCTAATTCTTGAGAAAATTGACTTATTAATGTTACTGGTTTTATATTGTACTGAGGTAAAAATTTCATTTCTTTTTGACAAGAGTTAAGTCTTGTTAGAGAAAAAATATAAAATTTATGCTTTCCTATAGTGTTTTTATATTTAGCTTGAAATTCTAAAGTATTAAAGAACTTCTTAAAACTTGCCTTCTCAGTAGAACTTGTATCTGTGATAGCAACATTTTCAAAAACTCCTCTAAATATAGAATTTAGGGAATTGTAGGGACCCCAATTTCGACTAAATATATTAAATCTTGAAAGGGTTTGTGCATTAATATTATAGCTGTAAGAAAGTGAGGCGTATGATGTGTCAATTTCAGTAAAAATTCCAATTCCACCATTTATTTTAAGTTTTCCAAATGAGTGTTGTGCATTAAAAGAAATTCCTTGTCTATTGTTTGTATGAGAACCAAGGCCCACTATTGGGCTATTAAATGGTGTTCTGACGGTAGTTCCAATTCCAGAAATATTTGGAAATACTTCCAAAACTGTAGTGTTTAAAAGATTACCAGTTAAATTTACAAATTGAGGAGATATTCTGTAAAGCTGAATATCCAATGGTATTTTAACAGATTTTACTGTTTTGATATTAAAAATTAAAGCCTCTCCGTATTTTAGATCGTAAATAGGAGATGAATAATTACCAATTCCTGTCTCAAAATTTAAAATTATTTTATTCCACTTTTTAGTAAGTTCTATTGTATGGATATTGTACTTTTTTGCATCGTCAGTTAAAGTATCGAGTGAAGCAACAGTATTCAAATAATTGTAAGAGATATTGAACTTGTTATTAAATTTTTTATTTACTCTAAAACAACTTGTAAAATTATCAGAAGTATTAAAGATGGATCTATTAAAATTACTCTTCCCTAGAACTCCTTTAAAAGAAAATTTATAAGGTAAATTTTGACCACTAAAAAACAAACCTTGAAATGCTCTACTTCCATATCTAACTCCTTGATCAATCAATCCATTTTTATAATATTTTTCATATCTGGCGTTGGGAGTTCTTGTTAGGGCAGTTTGTGGCATTCTATCGTAAATACTTCTTCTATTATAGGTTCTATTTCCCCATACTGTTAACCTACTTTGTTTATACCAGCTTACACCACCAGAACTTAATTTAAATCTTCCAATTTTTGTTTTAAAAGAGGTTCTCAAGTTCAAACCTAAATTTAGTGTTAGTATTTTAGAATTAGATTCCGCAGGTCCTTTGTACAAACTATTAATCATGAAATCTGCACCAAAAGAGATCTTATCTTTCGTTAACCCTTTTAATTTCAACAACAACATTGGTGCTCTATAATAATCTCCTGACAATAAAACCAATGATTTTCCATTAATATTTTGGAAAGTTTCATTTTGATTTCTTGCGTAACCTAGAAAACGATAAAACCCACTAAAAGAAATTGGAACTGAAGAACTTTTAATAGATTTAACGTTACTTGAAAAAACAGAATTTAAGGGAGTACTTTTTTGTGAAAAATGTGTGGAACAACAAAAAAAAGCAATTAAAAATGAGAAAATTTGTACCTTAAAATGATAAACTTGTCTCATAGTGTATTTTTCACACCAAATATATGAAAAAATGATTTATTTTGAATAATTATTTAACAAATGGTAAATATTTTTAAAAATTCTACAATCTTACTTTTTCTAAGTATATATTCTTGCACAAATAGTGAGGAGACTAAAATAAAGATTCTTAGTACTAATGAAAATACAGTTAAAAAATGCTGTGAAAATATAAATAGCAGAACTAATCTTATTATTAACCAAAAGAATATTAAACAATCATTTACTGATACAATAGATTTAGAGTCCATAATACCTTCAAATTTAGATTCAATGGTGGTTATTGAACTAGGAATATTTTCCTTGGGGCTAGTGATCAAAACGGGGCTTTAAACAGAGAATATCCAATTCGTAAAAAGTTAATTCTTTCTTGATGGATATTCATGAAATAACCAACGCACAGTTTAAAACGTTTATTGATGAAAGTGGATATATTACAACTGAAGAAAAAAAATAGATTGGGAAGAGTTAAAAAACAACTTCCTAAAAATACACCTAAACCAAACGAAAAACTTTTAGAACCTGGATCATTGGATTTTCAATGCCAAATGAAGTTACTAGTTTAATAGATTTTTCTCAATGTGGAAATGGACAAAAGGTGCAAATTGGAAACAACCTAAGGGTCCAAATAGTACTATTATTGGAATAGAAAACCATCCTGTAGTCCATATTTCTTTCCAAGATACTAATGAATATGAAAAATGGTATGGAAAACGATACCAACTGAGGATGAAATGGAATGGGCAGCAAGAGGGGGCTTAAATAATAGCATCTATCCTTGGGGAAATGAAAATGTGAATGACGGAGAAGCCAAATGCAACTTTTGGAGTGGGAATTTCCCCATAGAAAATAATGAAAAAGATGGATACATACTCACTGCACCTATTATGAAATATCCAGTGAATAATTACGGACTTTATGAAATGGCAGGAAATGTTTGGGAAATTTGTTCTGATTGGTACGACGCTAATTATTACAACTCTTTGATTGAAAATGAATTGACATAATCCTAAAGGACCTAAAACATGGAACTATCCAAGAGAAACTAATGACCCTAAAAAAGTAGTTAGAGGTGGCTCTTTTTTTGTGTAATGACAGTTATTGTTCAAGTTACAGAGTCTTTGCAAGAATGCCTTATTCTAAGGATACAGGAATGAGCCATACTGGATTTAGATGTTTAAAAATAATCTGAGATATATAATTAAATAAAAATTTTAGTGTTAGGTGCCTTTTAATTATTTATTGGCATTTTAATTTTCTCTAACAGTGGAAGTACAGGAAGTAATCTTATAGAGAAATAGTTAATAAAATAAAGACACAGAATTCACCTCTATTTTAGGTACTACTTGTGGAAACAATGGTGAGAATACAATCAATTAAAAAAATAAGATTTGAAATAGGACATTAGGAAGACTCTAATACTTATTTCAAAGGTTTTAAGATTATTTTCTAGGAACAGGAATTTATAGTAAGAAAAAAATTAAATATTTTGCTAAGTATTTTATTTTTAATTAAAAAAAAAGGGAGCATATAGCTCCCTTTTTTAATTGTTTTTACTAATTATTGAACAACAATTGTTTTTGTAGTAATGTCATTTTCGGTTTTAATATTAATCATATAAATACCTCTTTCTAGGTAATCCATAATAATATTTAATCCGCTAGAATTAACATTAGTATTATTATATACTATTTTTCCATGGAGATCTGTTACGATTACTTCTGTCATATCTTGACTGTTTGTAATTGTGAACTGACCATTATTTGGATTAGGATAAATACTTAAATCTCTAAATGATAGTTCATTTATATTACTACTACAATCTTCTACAGTAACAACAGCTTCAGTTCTTCCCGATCTACAAGCATCATCTGTTAATGCTCCCCATTCTACATCATCGATATAATATTCATTACCAGTATTGGCATAAAGATTAACCGAAGCAACTGAACTAGTCATTGTAAAGGTACCTTGAGAGTTTCCATTAGTAAATAATTCCCAAACACCTGTAGTTAAATCAGCTTCAAACTCAACATTGATCCAAACTGGTGCTCCTGCAGGGTTGGTTCCGCTATAAGCTCCTTGCAGAACAGAATCTCCAGCAATTTCAACATCAATAACGCCGTTAGCTAAGATAACATCAAATGCCCATGTGGTACCAACGTTTTCATCCGCTTGGAAGTTGAAGTATGCGTCAGTTACAATGTACATGTTCATAGAGTAATAGAATTTTCCTGAGCTGTAAGCATCTCCGAATGGTAGAATGAGATCATCACCATCAGCATTATTTAAGTAAAGTGAATTACTTCCACTTGATGCCTGAGCATTGGATATAACTGCATCATCAGCACCACCACCATCTGGGCCAGACCATGCTTCCCAAACGTTAGACGTTTGTGCAATTGAATCACCAGCAGTATAAGATTCAAAATCATCTTCAAATCCACCAGTAGCAGCAACTTCAGCGTAGTAAGAAGTAGTAGCAGATGGGGTTAACATTGCAATATCTCCTTCATCAACTAAGTTACCACCTGTAGCAGCGTCATACCAGTAAATGTATCCATCACCTTCAGCCTCAACATAAGCAGTATCTCCAGTACATATAGTATCACCCATTGTAGTTGGAATAGTTGGTGTTAAATAATTTTCAGCATCTATACTAACCGTATTATTTGATGAATCGGAATCTGTTGTCAAGACAACAACAAAATCTACATTGTACATTCCATCAGCTGACATATCTACAGTAGTTGTGAAAACATGCTTTAAAGTATCTGATGGATTTAGGGTTGAAGTAATACTTTCAATAACCTGTGTTCCACCGTTAGCTACATAAGCAACGTCAAATGCAGACTCTGCAACAGTTCCAGTGTTTACTACCCAAAACTCTAGAGATTCGGCAGTTGATAAATCACATCCAGATGGAACGATAGCAGCATATGCAGATAAATCATTTGGTGCACATGCAGCCAAACCTAATGAACTAGGTACAGTAGTACCATCATAAGTTTCATTAGCAACAACGATTCCACTTGAATTAGTAATTGTATATGAATTCTCACTTACCCAAGTATTACCACCCGTGGAGAATGCATCAATAACATAATTAAAATCAAGAACATCACCTATATCAGATGGAATTAAGTATTGGGCGTTAGCACCAGTAGATATAGTTAAAGTATCATATAATACACCGTTTACATTAACTATTAAACCATTACCACTCCAACCATCTCCAAAAGAATCCAGCAAATCAACAGTGAAAAATCCACAAGTACCAGGACCCACCAATGTTGAGAAATTAAGTGGACCTAACCAAGTTCCAACATTTGCACCGCAATTTGATTGAATATAAACATCATAAGATGTTAAAGAATTTAATCCTGTTAATGAAAAAGATGTATCGGTAGTAGAAACAGGTGTTCCTAGTAATGGATTAAATCCAGCAGTATCGTAAACATAATTCCAGGAAGTCACTGTAGCAGATGGATTAATCCATGATATATCTGCAGTGGTAGATAATACATTTGATGCTGTTAGTCCGTAAGGATCTAGACAAATAGGTAATTCCATTACCTCGAAATTATCAATTGCGATATCTCCCAGGTAAGCAACTCCTGCTGCTGTTTGAGAATTAACACCAAGAATAGTAAAGTTTACAATACCAGAATAAGCGGATAAATCTATATATTCAGGTACCCATAAATCACCTTGATCTCCATTTTTGGCAAAAACTTGAGTCATTGTACCACTTGCATCAGTAACCCATACAGATAATTCTCCAATTGAACCACCATACATATGAGTATACATTCTTAAAGCAGGACTTGTCAATGAACTGAGATCAATGTATCCAGTATTTAACATAGCTGAATCACCTGCTGCTGAACCTGAGGTTTCTATATAAATATAATTACCTCCTCCAGAAACATCATCCGATGGACCAGTATTACTACTTGCAGTTCCACCACTATTTACACTCCAGTTCAATGCATCGTTTGTATTATTTATCCAACATGATGGAAGACCACTAGCAAAATCTTCAAGATAAGGAGCGGAATCTAAATTAATAGTTAATGATAAAGTAACTATACTATCGCAACCAGTAACAGATGAAGTAAGAGTATCTGTGTAATTACCTGTAGATGTATAGTTATTTCCATTCCATGTGTAGTTTAGACAAGCAACAGCATTTACCGTATCAATATAGCTATTGAGAATGGTTAGATTTAATGAAACGACACTATCACAAGTGTTAGTTGTTTGAAGTGTATCTACATAAACTCCACTTGAAGTTAATGTATCTCCATTCCAAATGTAATGATCACATTCTGTCAAAGCAAAAGAATAATTTTCAGAATTATTGATAGTTAAATTTAAAGTAGCTGTACTGTCACATCCCACACTATTGGTAGTAGTATATGTATAGGTACCAGAACTTGAGTAATTTAACCCATTCCATAGTAGAGAATCACAAGAAACCAAATCACTAACTGATGAGCTCGAATTTGTAATAGTTAAATCTAGAGAATCTATTTGAGAACATCCGCTAGAATTAACCAGTGTGTCTACGTAGATACCACTTGTTGAGTATGTATTTCCATTCCAATCATAACTATTACACTGAGAAGCTGCTAGTAATGATGAAGTAGAGTTATTGATAGTAAGTATAAGTTTTAAAATACTATCGCAACCTGCAACATTAGTTGTTGTAAAGGTTTTAGTTCCTGATGTAGTATAAGTAGATCCATTCCATACAATCGAATCACAAGCTGTTGCAACAGTATCCGTAGAATTACTTTCAGAACTATTGATAGTTAAGTTTAAAGTAGCTGTACTGTCACATCCTACGCTATTAGTTGTAATATATGTATAGTTACCATCTGAAAGATAATTTAATCCATTCCATTCAAGTGAATCACATGAAACCAAATTAGAGACAGACGAAGAAGAAGAATTTATAGTTAATAATAAAGAGTCTTTACACGTACCACTTACATTTTCATAATCACCACCTGTTGTATAAGTTATTCCGTTCCATGAATAAGAATCACAAGCTATTACAGTTTCTGTATTAGATGAAGTAGTAATAGTCAAATTCAAGGTATCTTTTTGAGGACATCCACTAGAATTTACCGAAGTACTATAATATTCACCATCTGCAGTATAAGTAGTTCCATTCCAAATATAACTATTACATGAAGAGATAGCTGATGCTGTTCCAGTAGTGCTATTAATGGTAAGTTGAAGGTTTACAACACTATCACAACCAGCGGCATTCGTTGTTGTAAAGGTTTTCGCACCAGCTGTAGTATAAGTAGTTCCATTCCATGTATATGAATCACATGCTGTAACTGGCGTTTCTGTAACATTATTTGAATTGTTTATTGTTAAGTCTAAAGTAACTGTACTATCACATCCTACACTATTGGTAGTTGTAAATGTATATGTATCTGAAGTTGTATAAGAATTACCATTCCATAGATAACTATCACAAGCAATAACAGGTGTTTCTGTAAAACTTGTAGCATTAATAATAGTTAGATCTAAAGAATCATATAAAGGACATCCAATAGCATTAACCAATGTGTCTACATAAACACCACTTGTAGTATAAGTAGTTCCGTTCCAATCATAACTATTACACTGAGAAGTTGGTACTAGTAATGACGAAGAAGAATTGTTTATAGAAAGTTGAAGGGTTACAACACTATCACAACCAACAGCATTCGTTGTTGTAAAGGTTTTAGCACCGGCTGTAGTATAAGTAGTTCCATTCCATTGAAGTGAATCACATGCTGTAACTGGTGTTGCTGTAGAAGAACTTGGATCGGTTATTGTTAGATCTAAAGTAACTGTGCTATCGCAACCATTGACTGCTTGTAAAATAACAGGAACATTTTGACTAGTAGTGTATGTAACATTATTAGTTTGCCATGTATAACTAACACATTCTGTAATGGTTTCTGTTGTAGAATAAACAGGACAAGGTCCTTGTCTAACTTCAAAATTATCAATAGCAATATCACCAGTAAATGAACTTCCTCTGATACCAGTAATTTTAAATGAAACAGTACCTGTTAAACTTAAGAGTACAGTTTCTTCGTTCCATTGGTCTCCTTGATCACCTGATTTTGTGAAAATATTTGTATAAGTTGCTCCATTATCGTTGGTCACATCAACGTTTAAAGTACCAATTGTAGCACCATACATGTGAGAATAAAAACGTAGTTGAGGTATAGTAAGAGCACTTAAATCAATTGTTTGTGTAATTAATTCAAAAGTACTTCCTGCAGCACCAGTTGAAGTTTCTATGTACAAATAATTACCAGACCCAGTCATATCGTCTGAAGGACCTGTAGAACCTGAAGCAGTTCCACTAGCATCTAATGTCCAGTTTCCATCATCTGTAGTAGATTGAGACCAGCAAGTTGGAAAGCTTAAAGCATCAAAATTTTCTATGTAAGGTGCAGCTACTGCACTACAAGGTGTTGTAAATGTAAATGGACCAACCCAAGAACTTTCATCGGGTGTCGCTGTTCCAAAACCGCAATCGGCTTGAACATATACATCGTATGTAGTTTCAGCAGTAAGACCAGTAAGTGAAGTAGTAGCACCATTATAAACTGAAGTTCCATTAACCGACATTGCGTCAAACCCAACAGCACCACTATTGAACTGAATTTTAACATATCTGTTAAATGAAACAGCAGATGCTGTAAATGTATTTATTCCTAAAACCAATGCTATACCATTCCCATCAGGCTGAAAAGCAGCACCACCGCCTGAACCTTGTTTAATAAGTCTCATTTTTGCTACACCAGTAGCAGGCAAACTAGTTACATTAATAGTGAATGTTTGCTCAAGTCCTGAAACACCAACTCCATCGGTAGTTGTGACAATAGGATACACGTGTGGCCAAGCAGTTGGGCCCGACACAAATAAAGAAGTTTGAGCAGCAATGGTTGTTGCAGCATCTATTACAGAAGCTGTTACAGAAGCTGAACCAGTACCCGGAGTGAAACCTGAACCCTGGACACCGTACTCAAAATTCCAAATAGTTTCTGTTCCACCGAGTGTCCAAGAAATATCAGCAGTAGCATCTGTTAAATTGGAGGCTACTAAAGCAATTGGGACAGGACAACTAGGGGGAGGAGTACAAGAAGCAGAATAAACAAAATCAGTTTGAACAGTAGAGTTATATGCATCGGAATTAATATAAAATGAAATTTCACCTGTTATAGACTCATAACTACCAGCAATATCACCATATCCAGATGCAATTACATTTCCTGTACCATTCAATCCATCAGTTATATACCACTTATCATCATAAAAACTTGTCGCCGAACCATATCCAGAACCTGCAGTAAAGGTTAATGTAATATAATCTCCAGCTGTATTAGCCACAAAATTTTGAGCATTACTTGCATCTTCATTTGTTCCATAATCATATGTGCCTGAAGAATTACAATCTCCCAGAGTTGTAAAAGAAATTGGTCCAAACCATGAGCTTAAACCATTAGTAGCGCCACAGTTGGATTGAACATAAGCATAATACTCAGTTTGATCAGCAAGACCAGTAAGTGATGTGGTAGCACCATTGTAGATAGAAACTCCATTAACTGTTATTGCGTCAAATCCAAAAGTATTGTTATTAAATTGTGCTTTAACAAATCTGTTCCATGTAACAGCAGGAGCAATAAGTGTATTAAGACCTAACACCAGCGGTTGACCTGCACCTCCTGGGAGTAAGATTGAACCCGATGGAGTGTTTGCATAAATAAGTCTCATTTTTGCTACACCAGTAGCAGGCAAACTAGTTACATTAATAGTATAAGTTTGCTCAAGTCCTGAAACACCAACGCCATCGGCAGTTATAACAAAAGGATGTATGTGTAACCAAGGTGAACTACTTCCTGTAACAAATAATGAGTTTGGATTATCAGCTATGGTTGTTGATGCATCTATTACAGAAGATGTACCAGTCCCAGTCCCTGGTGTGAAACCTGGAGTACCGTACTCAAAATTAAAATCACCTACATTTCCTTGATAGCCAGATGTCCAAGTAATATCAGCAGAAGTTGATGTTATATTAGAAGCTACTAAAGCAGAAGGTTCAACACAAGCTGGATTTTGTTCCCAAACTACGTTATCAATAAGAGTTTGAGATAAAAAACTACCTGCATTTGCAGTTGCATTATAAAGACCAGTTATAGCTACTCTAACGTCTGTTCCTGTATAAGAAGAGAAATCAATAGATTGAGTTTCCCAAAATTGATTATTAGTTATTGTGATTTCTTGAAAACTTGTAAAGTTACCATTGGCATCAACAGTTCCTACATTCATTACACCAGAACCAGAAAGAGTAAGGTTAGCAACTCTAAATTTAAGTCTGTAATCACTACCAAGTGTAGTAACTGGTGGCAGTAATAAGGTTGCTGTTTCTGTAGATTGAAACTTTTTTAATAAGATTCTATTATTTCCTGAAGTTTGTGCACTAAATGATACACCAGCATTTACTCCACCAGCAACTAACGTACCAAAACAATTTGGAATTGTAGTGGCAGCATTAAAATTTTCAGAAACATCAGCTACCGCAGTACAAGTAGTGGTAAAGCTAATTGGTCCAGTCCACGAGCTTACACCTTCATTAGTAGCACCACAATCGGCTTGAACATAAACATCGTATGTAGTTTCAGCAGTAAGATTAGAAAGTGAAGTATTAGGACCATAAACAGAAACTCCATTTAAAGAAATGGCATCAAATTCAAATTGATCGTCACTAAATTGAAATTTTACAGTTCTATCATATGGTGGTGTTGCAGTAACAGCACCAACTGTTAGCGTATTAAGACCAAGTGTTAGCGCAATAGAATTACCAGTGAAATTTGGAGGAGTTGCCCCTGGAGCTAGAGTCTTGTATTTTCGGTAATTAGCTCCTGTAGAAGGAAGACTAGTAACATTTATAGTAACAGTTTGTGCAGCTTGGGTAGTATTGCCATCGGCAATTAAACAAGCAGTAAAAACATGTGGCCAGCTAGCATTAACTGTTGCACCAAATAATGAGTTTGGATTTGCAGCAATGGTTGTTGATGCATCTATTACAGATGATATTCCTGAAACTTGATTGTACCCAGTTGGACCATATTCAAAATTAAAAACAGTTTCCGTACCTCCGGCAGCCCAAGTAATATCAGCAGTTGTTGAAGTTATGTTGGATGCTGCTAAGCCGGTTGGATCTTTGCAAGGTGGAGATTCTCTTATTTCAAAATTATCAATTGCAATATCACTTAGATAACTAGTTCCCATAATAACAGTGATTTTAAATGAAACATTTCCTGTTAAATTTAAGTCCATAAGTTCTTCATTCCATTGGTTACCTTGATCTCCTGATTTTGTAAAAATATTTGTATACGTTGCTCCATTATCGTTAGTCACATCAACATTTAAGGTGCCAGTGGCTGAACCATACATATGAGAATAAAAACGTACTTGAGGAGAAGAAAGAGAACTTAAATCAATTGTGTCTGTATTTATTTCATAAGTATGTCCTGCAGTTGCGCCTGAAGCTTCTGTGTACAAATAATTACCAGACCCAGTTATATCGTCTGAAGGACCTGTACCACCTGAAAGAGTTCCACTAGCATCTAATGTCCAGTTTCCATCATCTGTAGTAGATTGAGACCAACAATTTGGAAAGCCGCCATCAAAATTTTCAATGTAAGGTGCAAGTACTGAATTACCACATAAGGTTGTAAACGATATAGGTCCAACCCATGGACTAACTTCGGGTGTCGCTGTTCCAAAACCGCAATCGGCTTGTAGATAAATATCATAATCAGTATTTGCAGTTAACCCAGTAATTGAGTAAGTATTTGTTGTTACACCAATTGTAGTTCCAGAACCTGGTACAAATGCATCGGCACCATATTCAACATTCCAAGCATTTTCTGTTCCACCAGCTGTCCAAGTAAAATCAGCAGAAGTTGATGTCTCGTTAGAGGGTGCTAATGCAGTTGGTTCAAGACAATTAGGTATTTCTCGAACAAGAACTTCGTCCAAGTAAATATATGCGTTACCATTTGCCCAGTTACTAGTTCCTTTAAATTTAACTTTCATACTATTTGATATATATGATGTCAAATCATAGTTTTTGGGTGTCCATGAGGATTGACCTGTTAACCCACTTTCTAAAGAAGTGAATGTTGAACCACCATCGTTAGAGATTAAAATTTCAAAATCTCCACCAGCTGGATTTTTGAATTGGAAAGCTAATTCTAAGGTTGTAAGCGCACTAGCATCAATTTCAGGAGTTATTAATTCAGAAGTTCTACCATTAGAATTATTGTATGAATTAAATCTCATACCTCTGCCTGTTTGACCAGTTACGAAACTGCTAAAATGATAACTTGCAGTTGTAGTTGTTCCTTCCAAACTCCAACAATCTGGCTGACCTGATGTTATAGTCTCAAAACTTTCTAAGTATGGGAAAGTTGAAACTGATAAACAAGGTGTTGTAAAAGTATATGGGCCAGCCCAAGCGCTTAAATCAGTAGACCCTGTTCCAAATCCACAATCTGCTTTTACATAAAAATCATAGGCAGTATTTGCAGTTAGTCCTGTTAATGAAGTTGTTGGATTTGGATTTACCATAGGGACTAAAGTACTTGTTACTGAACCAGGTGTAGTATCTTTGGCTGCGTAAGTAAGTTCCCAATAAGTTTCTGTCCCACCAGCTGTCCAGCCTAGATCTGCAGATGTTGCAGTCAAATTTGTGGCTGTTAGTGCTGTAGGTGGAAGACATGAAGGTGGGGCAACTACTACAATCATTAAGGATACCTCTAAATTATTTCCACTCGCATTTAAGTCTCCTACATAAGCACTAGCTAGAGTAGACCCATAAGCAGTTACTGTAAAGTTATTGCCATTACCCCATCCATCTCCATAAGAATCAAAGCAATTAACATAATATGTACCAGGAGCAATTGACACATCTGTGTTAACTAATGCACCCCGACAACCAGAAGCTGTGTAACTAGAAAAGGTACATGAATTTTGTCCCCAAACTTCGGTACCAGTGTTGTTAATTCCTGTAGTAATATTGGCCCATCTTTCACTATAGTAAGACCCACCAGTAGTATTTAAATTAATCGTAGCAGTAGTAGGGGCAGTGTAATTTGTAACAGAAATATCATCAACAATAACTTGCTTAGAAGTAATATTAACTAATTCAATTACTACATTACCTGAAACATTAATTCCAGATACAGAAAAAATATGTTCAGTGAAATCATCAAACGGAGTTGAAGTTCCCTTGGACACTCCATTAACAAACAACTCTACTTGCCTATTACCTCCACCAGTAAATCCTTTATATAACTTAACAGAAAAATCACTAATCCCTCCAGAAATACTACTAGACGTAACTTTACTCCCTACTGATTGTTTCTGCAACATCAAAGCTGGTAAGGAAATTCCTGATGCATTGTCATCTCCATTAGCATTTCTTGATTTAACATAAGACCAAGTGACAGAAGAATTACCCACAAAACTATTATCTGTATAAGATGAAGTTGCATTGGAATTTGTAAAATCTTCTAAAAGTTGAGCATTTAAATTAAGTGAAAGTGTTAAAACTGATAAAATTAGGGTGTAAAGTTTTTTCATTTTTATAATTTTTTTAATGTATAATAATAGGCATTAGACAACAAAACAACAGGTTAAACCATGCGGTTATTAACAATTTGATGTTGATTTCATACTCACTAATTTAGAAAAAATATGTTATCAAATGTTAAAAAAGTAGTTTTTTTGCTTTTTTGTTTAGACAAAACGAAAGATTATTAAAAATAAATCCGAAACTAATACTCAAAAAAGTGCTTGCAATAACAAATTGCATTACTTTTTTTTTAACCTGAAAGAATTAAAATAGCCTTCTATAAAATGATTCATACTGGATTTTGCCTGTCTAAAAGACAAAAAGTTTAGTTATATATATTAATTTTGATAAAAAATCCAGAATGAATAAACAAATTAAACTTTTAGTAGTAGGTGCCATATTATTAGTTATTGGTATTTTAATTTTCTCTAACTGGGGAAGTCCCGAAAGTGAACTTAAAAAAACAAATATTGAAGAAATAAAAACACAAGATTTTACTTCTATTTTAAATACCACTTGGACCAATAACAAAATAGATCCTACCAGTGCAGAAATAAGTTTTAACATAGAAGGTTTAAAAGACACCAAAGGTTTTTTCAAAGATTTTGACATCACTTTTAAAGTTTCAGAAAAAGATCCTCTAAAGGCAAAACTAAAAGTATCTATTCAGGTTAATAGTATTGATACAGATAACGATATAAGAGACAAAGAACTTATGGGAAATGATTTCTTCAATACAGAAAAATATCCTACCATAGATTTTTATTCAAAAGAAATTATAAATATGGATACCAATTTTACTACTAATGGCTCTTTAAACATGATGGGGAAAAAACAACCTCTTTCATTTATTTTTAAATATTCTGGAATTGCAGATAATAAAATGGGAACTAAAGTTGCTATATTTGAAGGAAAACTAAGGATAGATAGAACAAAATTTGGAATGGAACCAGTGACATCTGTTGGAGATGAAGTTCAAATAAAGTTTTATTGTGAATTAATTAAAAATTAAAAAAATGAAAAAGTCAATTATTGCTGTTATTATTATAGCTGTTTTTGGTGCTGTTGTTTTAATGCAATACAGTGGTACCTATAACGAAGCTGTAAACAATCAAGAAACTGTTGACCAATCTTGGAACGATGTCAGTGCTGCCTATCAGCGAAGAGCTGACCTAGTACCTCAATTATTTGAGACTGTTAAAGGCGCTGCAAAAAATGAAAAAGAAATATTAACTGCTGTTACACAAGCAAGAGCAGGTATAGTAAATGCACAAACACCAGAAGACATGCAAATGTTTGGTAAAAAAATTAATACTGCTATAAATTTGGCTTTTGAAGCCTATCCACAGATTAGATCTACTGAAAGATTTGCAGATTTACAAGCACAATTAGAAGGTACTGAAAATAGAATTAATAAAGCTAGAACTGATTATAATGCTACTATTAAAAATTACAATACCCACATTAGAGGATTTTTCACTAAAATGATACTTAATAATGAAGAATTTCCTAGAAAAGAGGGATTTAAAGCTAGTCAAGGTGCTGAAAAAGCCCCAGAAATTAAATTTTAACCACTTATGTTGTCTAAATCTGAAACTTCTAAAATAGAAAAAGCTATAGTTGAAGCTGAAAAAAATACTTCAGGAGAAATAAGAGTTCATTTAGTGAGAAAATGTCTTGGAGATCCATATCATGAAGCTGTGAAAATTTTTGAAAAATTAAAAATGCATGAAACAGCTCTTAGAAACGGTGTTTTGATATTACTTTCTTTTAACGATAAAAAACTAGCCATTTTAGGTGATAAGGGTATTAATGATAAAGTACCTAAAGATTTTTGGGAAGAAATTAAAAATGAAATGATTTCTCATTTTAAGATGGATAAATTTGTAGATGGTATTTCTGAAGGTATTTTAAAAAGTGGAGAACAATTAAAAAAATATTTCCCATATCAAGATGACGATATAAACGAGTTAAGTAATGAAGTAACCTTTGAAGAATGAAAATTTTAAAATTTATATTTTTTGGTTTTCTATTGTTAGGTTCTTTACACTCTGGGATTTCACAATCGGAAATACCCAATGCGCCTAATCCAGTTAGACTATATAACAATTTATCAAAAGTTTATCCAAGTTTTTTAAAAACCAAAGAAGCTTTATTTCTTGAAAAAAAGTTATCTAATTTTGCAATAAAAACCTCCAACCAAATTATTGTTTTAATTGTTGATACTTTAAATGGCTATGAACCGTGGGACTATGCAACTAGAATTGGTGAAAAATGGCGAATAGGTCAACAAAAAGAAGATAACGGAGTCGTAATCCTAATTAAACCCACTGGTGGAAAAGGCCAAAGAAAAACCTTTATCGCTCCAGGCAGAGGACTAGAGGCTGTTATTCCAGATGCTGTATGCAATCAAATTGTTAAAAACGAACTTCTACCCTATTTTAAGAATGAACAATTTTTTAAGGGTTTAGATATAACTACCAATATCCTTATGGAACTTTCAAAAAAAGAATATTCTGCAAATGAGTATTTAAATAAAAATGAAGATTCACCCGTTCTTAGCTATATATTTTTTTTATTGTTTGTACTATTTTTTGGATACTCCTTTGTAAGTTCTGTTAGAAGAATTGGTTTATTGAGAACTATACTATTATTCACAATCTTATCAAGAAGCTCTAGCATTTCAAGCGGCAGATCAAGAAGTGGTTTTCAAGGTTCTTCAGGAAGTAGCCAAGGTTTTGGTGGATTTGGTGGAGGAAGTTTTGGCGGTGGCGGCGCGGGGGGAAGCTGGTAATTTTTGATAAAAAAAATGCTCAAAATAGCTTTTTCACCAATTTACATGCATGAATTACCAGGAAACCATCGTTTTCCAATGGTTAAATACGAACTTATACCACAACAACTCCTACATGAAGGTTTGGTTGAAAAAGAGAATTTCTTCTCCCCTACACTAGCAAAAGACTATTGGATTGAAAAAGCCCATGACAAAGAATATATAACCAAACTAAACCATCTGGCTCTAACAAAAAGTGAAATTAGAAAAACTGGTTTTCCCTTATCTAAAGAATTAGTAAATAGAGAATATATAATTACCCAAGGAACATTAGACTGCGTAGATTTTGCTATTAAATATGGTTCTTCTGCAAATATTGCGGGAGGAACCCACCATGCATTTAGAGATCGTGGTGAAGGATTTTGTTTGTTTAACGATGTAGCGATTGGATCCTATTATGCAATAGAAAAACACCAAAAGCAATCCATATTAGTTATAGATTTAGACGTTCATCAAGGGAATGGAACTGCAAGCATCTTAAAAGACAATCATAAAGTTTTCACTTTTAGTATGCATGGAGAAAAAAACTACCCATTTCACAAAGAAAATTCAAATTTAGACACCCCTGTAAAAGATGGAATAACTGGTAAAGAATATCTAAAGAAACTTAAAGAAAATCTAGATTTTTTAAGTGATGAACTATCTCCTGATATTATATTTTATATTTCTGGAGTTGATATTTTAGATACCGATAAACTTGGAAGATTAGCAGTAAAAAGAGACGATTGCAAAAAAAGAGACGAAATGGTTTTTGAGTTTTCTAAGAAATGTAAAGCTCCAATTATTACAGTTATGGGTGGAGGCTATTCTGAAAAAATATACGATATAGTGGAAGCCCATTGCAATACCTTTAAAAGTATGCTTTCTCTATTTTGAGAATAACTATCCTCTAATAAATAAGAATAATTCTACTTACTTAGATAATAATTTATAACCTGTTAGAATTTTAATTAATTATTGATTTTCTTTCATTATTTAATTAAACAACCAAATAGATATTGAATCATAAATTTTAATTTGCAACGTGAAAAGTTTATACAGCAAAATAGTCCAAAAAGTAAATAAATTAAATCCTGTAAAATACGCATCTAATAGAAATTTTATAAATGGCGATGTAAGTCGATTATCCCCCTATATCTCTAGAGGAGTAATCAGTACCAAAACCATATTTAATACATTACTAGATTCTGGATATAATTTTAATCAAATACAGAAATTTCTACAAGAATTGGCATGGAGAGATTATTGGCAAAAAAAATGGCAAATGGTTGGCAATATAGATGTTGATTTAAAAACCAAACAACATCCCGTTTTACAACACAAAATTCCAACTTCAATTGTAGAACATTGCTCAACAATAACAGCTATAGATAATGGAATAAAAGAATTGTACGAAACTGGCTATATGCACAACCATTTAAGAATGTATACTGCAGGAATTTGTTGTAACATAGGCCAGTATCATTGGTTGCAGCCTGCAAAATGGATGTACTATCACCTTTTGGATGGAGACTGGGGAAGCAATGCATTAAGTTGGCAATGGGTGGCAGGAACAAATAGCAGTAAAAAATATATAGCAAATCAAGATAATATAAATAAATATTGCTTTACAAAAGATGAAAATACTTTTTTAGATAAATCTTATCCTGAACTATCAGCTTTTGAAAAAACGCCAACGGAAATTAAAGATGAAAAAGATTATTCTTTCAATATTGAACTACCTAAAAAAGAAACTATCAGTATAAACAACGATTTACCCACCTATATTTATACAGCTTACAATTTAGACGCCAATTGGAAAAAAGATGAAAAAGCCAACAGAATCTTGCTCTTGGAGCCTTCGCACTATAAAAAGTATCCTGTTTCAAAGAAGGTAATAGATTTTTGTATTTTACTTTCTAAGGAGATTGAAGATTTACAAATTGCTGTCATGGAGTTCAGTGAATTAGAAATTCTTACAGAAAACCAGGGAGAAATTTATTACAAAGAGCATCCTTTTTCTAATCATTACAAAGGTAATAAAGAAGATAGAGATTGGATTTTCAAAGATTTAGAAGCAAATGGATCTTTTTTTAATTATTGGAAAAAAGGAATTAAAAATTTAAACTTAAAATGAAACACTTTTCAAAGCAAAATATTTTAGATCTAGAGAAAGTTAAAAGACTAAATATTATCAATAGTATAACAGGTATTAAACCAGGAAATTTGATTGGCAGTATTGACGATAATAATGAAAACTCCAATCTTGCAATTTTCAGTAGTGTAGTTCATCTAGGAAGTCATCCTGCACTGCTTGGTTTTATTCTCAGACCACAAATTAATGTAAGAAGAGATACCTACAACAATATAATAAGCAATGGTTATTACACAATCAATCATTTACCAAATGACAGCACTTTAAATGGCCATTATACATCTGCTAAATTTGAAAACAACGAATCAGAATTTGAACATTGTAATTTCACAGAATGGTACCATAGCGACTTTAAAGCACCATTTGTAAAAGAAAGTCCACTAAAAATTGGATTAAAATTTCAAGAAAGCATCTCTATTAAAATAAATAACACAATTATGATAGTTGGAAGTGTAGAACATGTATTTGTTAAACAAGAAGCTGTAAGTGAAGAAGGATATATCGATTTAGAAAAATTAAATACAACAGGAATTGGAGGATTAAACAGTTACTACAATCTTCAAAAAATTGATACCTATCCATATGCCAGAAGAAAAGAGGTTCCAAACTTCAATTAATGAAGGGACATAAAGAAAAACTACCATTCAAAATTTGTAAACGTTGTGAAAAACCATTTTCATGGAGAAAAAAATGGGAAAGAAACTGGAATGAAGTTATTTATTGCAGTAAACGATGTAAAAATTAATATTGTTTAAGTATTTGCTAAATAAGTTGAACAATTTTATAAATTTGCCTAGTGGAAAATAATAAGATTTTATCTATTAAAAATTTAAATAAATCCTTTGGAAATTTTAAGGCTGTAAATAATATTAACCTGCACGTAAATCAGGGTGATATTTATGGTTTTTTAGGACCTAACGGTGCTGGAAAAAGTACAACCCTAAGAATGGTTTTAGGCTTGGTTAAGCCAGATAGTGGTGAGATTTTGATAAATGGAGAAAGTATTTCTGGAACTAACAGAAATTTTTTAAGTTCGATTGGAGCCTTAATAGAAAAGCCAGACTTTTATAAAAATTTATCTGCTTATGACAATCTCAAGATTTTATTTAAAATGTCTAGACTTAAAGACACTAATAGAATAGATGAAGTTTTAAAAGAAGTTGATTTATGGAATAAAAAAAATCAAAAAGTAGGTGGTTTTTCCCAAGGAATGAAACAAAGACTTGGTATTGCACAAACTCTTATGCACCAACCTTCCTTAATTATATTAGATGAGCCATCTAACGGCTTAGATCCTCAAGGGCAAAGCGATATGAGATCTCTTATTTTAAGAATAAACCAAGATATGGGCATTACTGTAATAATATCCAGTCATATTCTAAGTGAA
>MDSY01150483.1_pt1 | contig 19786 bp, 21 predicted proteins | sample 811131 | NCBI WGS metagenome assembly MDSY01 (sample SAMN05326643, study PRJNA326480) | marine metagenome | isolation source: seawater | place: Atlantic Ocean: South West | collected 2010
TCCCTACCCCTAAAACGGACGCTTATTTTAGTCTTATCTCCGTCAAGAATAAAGCTTTTAACCTTTTTTAATTTAATATTATAGTCTCCTACATCTGTAGAAGGTCTAAATTTAATTTCTTTAGTAGTATTTCTTTTAACTTTAACTTTAGAAGAAGAAAGACTCTTCTTCTTGTCAAAGACGTGTTTACCATAATCTAAGAGCTTACATACAACTGGATTAGCTTCAGAAGGTGACACTTGAACCAGATCAAGAGAAGAAACTCTGGCTGATTCCAGGGCAACTGAAAAAGCAACAAGACCTTGTTTTTCTCCATTAGCACCGATAAGCATGACTTCACCAGCTTTTATCTTTTCATTTATTGGAGTAATATTTTTTTTTTGGGAAGCTATGAGGATACCTATAAGGAAAAGTAAATAATATTTATTAGCATTTAGTATTTAGTATTTATTAATACGGTCTTTATAGCTGATTTGGATATTTTTTTATACATATTTTTGATTGTGATTTTATACTATAAATAGAATTTTTCAATGGGAAAACTCAAGGTTCAAGAATTGACTTAAGCCATGTATTATTCTCATAAGTATAAGACTCTCTTTTATTTAGTCTTGTATCAAAGCCAAACCAAAACTCAAAATAACTAGGATTTATTGAAACACCACCCCAGTTAGACGGCCTTTTAATATTAATACCGGAGAGATTTTTCATATTCTCATTATATTTAGCCAATACATCTTCATAAGAATCAATTTTTTGAGATTGATTTGATGAAATTGCAGCAATATTTTTTGAATGGTCTCTTTCATTGAAATGCTTATCCGAAAGAACTTCATTACTTGCGGTTGCTGTGCCGCTGACTCTAATCTGAGTTTTTATTTTTTCCCAATATATTAGACAAGAAACATTTGGATTAGATTGAATATGTTTAAATTTAGGACTGTTATAGTTTGTAAAAAAAATAAGTTCATTACTAACCATATACTTTAAGTTAACAAACCTAGAGGAAACTTCGTTATTAAAAGAAGTTGACACAGCCATTGCATCTAAGGTGTTTTGATTTACATTTTTTGCTTTTATATATAATTCCTCAAAAATTGAAAATGGGGCCCCATTATTATCTGATATGTGGATTTCATTCTTAATTGACATTATTAATTAAACTTTTTTATTAAAAAATTGGTTCAATTTACCAACATTTTTTCCAATTATTGCTATTGGGAAAAATAATCCATTAGACCTCATTGATCTTATATCTTCCTTTAATTTGCTATAAAGGGCTTTAAAGCTCAGTGAAGTACTAACACCGCCAATTAACTGACAAGTAATATAATTATTTACATTGCAAACATTTTTTTCATCAATTCTTAAAAGATGTCTAATCATAAAATCATAGTCACCACCTATTTTAAAAGATGTATCAAAACCTTGATTATCAATCTTGTCTTTTTTTATAAAAAAAGCAGGGTGTGGTGGCATCCAGCCTAAATATAACTTATATTTTTTGTATGATCCACTGACCCATTTTCTAAAAATAGAATTTTCTTTATCATTATTTAGCAATAAAATGTTGCCGAAAACAACATCTTTTTTATCTTTAAAACCTTCCATAATATTTTTAATCGATGATTTATCTTTAAAGAAATCATCAGAATTAATAAAACCAATTACATCTCCAGTAGCATGCTTGATACCTTTATTATATGCATCAAATATCCCCTTATCCTTTTCTGAAATATGTACATCAACTTTAATCTCATGCGATTCTATTATCACATTAGTTCTATCAGAGGAAAGACCATCAATGATAATATATTCTATATCATCATATTCTTGGTGAAAGACTGAATCTAAAGTCTTAGAAATTGTGCTTTCACTGTTATAACAAATAGTTATTAAAGATAGTTTCATATTTTACTTTTTTCCCAATCAATGCTTTTACAATGCTCTAAGGCATCCTCCAAGGACATGCCTGCTTGATCTTTTGGTGATATCAGCAATTCATTAGATTGATTCGGCAGCGCAATAGATAGCTCATTTTTCTCACTATAATTTCCAATACATATATACATAAAGTTTGTATCCTCAAGCACTTTAAATCCATGAGCGCAAAATATAGGAATTTCAAAAAAACCACTATTTTCATTTAAAATAAAACTATGTATCTGTCCATAATCTTTTCTATTTGAATTTAAAGGAATTACATAATCCTCTATCTTTCCACTAACAACTCTAATATATTTTTTCTGCACATTAGGCGGAATTTGGAGGTGCATACCTCTAAAGGCATTTTTTTTTGAGAATGATTCTTTAAATGAAATATTCTCTTTAGTGTCTTCAAAATGAATTGTATTTGATCCTCTAAAATCTTCAAAAAAAAGATCTTGATATTTTTTAAGGATATCTTGAGAGCTGCTTCTCATTAGAAATAGATCAATTTTTAAAAAGATTTAGATCTGAAAGCATCATTTCTTCAATCAACTGATCTATAGATATTTCAGGAACCCAGCCCAAATCATTTTTTGCAAGAGATGAGTCACCTAAAAGGCTTTCTACCTCCGTGGGCCTAAAATACCTTTTATCTATCTTTAATATTACGTCTCCAGGTTTAATTGATGGCGTGATTGATGAATCAACCTTGGTTACTATTGCAAATTCATTAATATCAGACCCTTCAAAAACAACTTCTATTCCGATAACAGCACAACTCTTAATAAAGAATTCTCTAACAGTAATCTGTATGCCTGAAGATATCACATAATCTTTTGGGCGATCTTGTTGAAGCATTAACCACTGCATCTTTACGTAATCTTTTGCATGACCCCAATCTCTAAGAGCATCGATATTTCCCATGTATAAACAATCCTGATGACCATATGCTATCTGCGCCAATCCTCTTGTAATTTTTCTAGTAACAAAGGTTTCTCCCCTTCTAGGAGACTCATGGTTAAATAAAATGCCGTTGCATGCATATATACCATATGCTTCTCTGTAATTCTTAACTATCCAATATGCGTAAAGTTTAGCAACTGCATAAGGCGATCTTGGATAGAATGGTGTTGATTCTTTTTGAGGAACCTCTTGAACTAGTCCATATAACTCAGAAGTAGAAGCCTGATAAAATTTTGTTTTATCTTGAAGGCCTAAAAATTTAATAGCCTCTAATAGTCTTAAAGTCCCAATTGCATCTACATTTGCAGTATATTCAGGAGACTCAAAAGAAACACCAACATGAGATTGTGCTCCCAGGTTATATATTTCAACTGGTTTTATCTCACTTATAATTCTAGTCAAATTGGAGCTATCTGTTAAATCACCATAATGCATATAAAAATTATTACTATTTGAGTGAGGGTCTTGATAGATATGATCAACTCTTTCAGTATTTAAGGAAGAAGACTTTCTTTTTATTCCATGCACCTCATAACCTTTGGATAATAAAAATTCTGCTAAATATGAGCCATCCTGACCCGTTATACCTGTTATCAATGCTTGCTTCATTTGTATATTATAATCTTATGTGCCTTTGAAAGGCATTTTTAATAGAATTTTTAAGTTGAATATTTTCTTTATTATTTATTTTTAAAGAGTGATGTTTTATTTCGTGAATAAAATCAAACGTGATTTCGTTAATATTATGAACTACTTTACATAAACCTTTTTTCTCAAATTCATTAGCTATATCTAGTTGATGGTCGTTAATATGTTCAGAATATTTTTTTAGTCTGGGGACAACAACGGGAAATTTACCTAATTGAGCTAATTGAAGCAATGTCCCTGCTCCAGCATGTGTGATAATACAATCAGAATTAGATAATAATGCTTTAAAATCTTTTCTATTGAAAAAAGGTTTTACTTCCTCTGAAATTTTTAAATTGTGATTTGAATTTCCATATTGAACATAAAATTTTTCATCGCCTTCTTGCATTAAGACATTGATATGATCAAGTAACCTAAAAAAATGCCTTCCATCATTTCCCACAGTCACAAATATCATAGAAGGCCTCCAAAATCCTTTGCTTTTGGAAAGAATTTTTTTAGCTTTGGCCACTGAATATAAAAGTCATCTGCAAAAAAATATATCAATCTTCCTGTTAATGAGGGTTTAGAAACTCTTGAGAAACTCTCAACAAATATAGTTTTTACTCCAAAAAATTTTCCAACAATGCAAAAAACTAAAGCTGGTGCAGCTCCAAGACTGAAAATAACCTTAGGTCTAAGTTTCAACATGATCATAAATGCTTCAAAAATATTCAAGAATTGTTTTACATTTCTTTCAGCATGAGTAATGAAGAGAGTTTTATCTTTCATAATATGATCAAGGTCTGTTCTGTCATTCATTACAAATAAATAGTTATAGTCGACATATGTCTCAGAAAATTGTAATGCTTGAGCAAGATGACCACCACAAGATGAAACTATTATTACTTCTGTTTTATCATCAAATTTGTTTAATTCTTTTAAAAAACTTCTCATATTTAGATTAATTTATCCGGTTTCACTTCACCCTTTAATATTCGCCCGCCATAAACTATAGAATTGTCTTTTACCTTTGCTCCAGGAAGAATAATACACTTACAACCAATCCATACATTGCTACCAATTGAGATGTTGCCAACAATAAGATCAAATTTATCACTTTTAAAATTATGGCTACCTGTTTCAAAAAAAACGCCTTGAGAGATACAAACATTATTGCCAATGTAAACTTTACCAATATTATCTATCCATGAACCCTCGCCAATCCAAACATGATTACCAATTTCTAAGAACCAAGGATATTTGATTTGAACTTTTGGCTTTATTATTAAGCCATCTCCAATTTTTGCTCCAAATATTGCTAGTAATTTTTTTTTAAAACTTATAGGGTATGGAAAAAAGGTTTCAAAAAATATCCGAGAGCAAAAATACCAACTTAATCTTTTTAAAAATGATCCAGGTATATATTCTGGATTTGAAAAATTTTTTAAATTAAACATATTTTTTAATTGATTTACTGTAAATGATGCCCATTGAGGAGAGTATAACAAAACTAGTAATAGTGCTTCCTAGAATACCATGACTAAATAATGAAATAAGAAATAATACTATTAATGAATTAAGCCTAATCGCATATAACTGATTTGTCTTTGAAGCTGAATTTCTAATTTTTTTTCGCCACAAGCTACCGACAAAGAAAAAGAAAATAAGCGTTCCTATTATGCCTGTTGAAACAAATATTCTAATTAGTTCATTATGAAAACCAATTGCTGGATATATACCATTATTGCCAATAATAATATTTTCCATATGAAGGCAAACAAGCGGTAAAACCCTTCCACAATCAATATTCTGAGAAAAATCAATACCAAAGCCCCTACCGAATAACCATTCAAATAAAGAAAATGAACTAAGAACATCATAAAAAACTATAAAAGCCAAAAACCTTGCTTCAGATTCAGCAACAGAAACTCCATAATTATTACTTATATCAACCGCTCTTGCTATAAAGACTGATGCCACAATAAATAGAAACATAATTCCAAGAACAAAATAGTATTTATATATATTCTTTTCTACTAACCTCAAATTATGTGATTTCAATAGTAAAAATCCTATTGCAATTGCTCCAGCGAGCATGCTTGCTCTTCCTTGAATTAATAAAAAACTTACAAAAAGCATCAAAAAAACAAATATATATTTCTTAAGATCATCCACTGACATTGGTAAAATTAGAATTAACGCTACCATGGCTATCAAACCAATATCTCCTCTTATAATTATATTCATATAATTAAATTTAAATATTACTGCTGAAATCATAATAATTAAAATTGAGTAAATTATTATTTTTGCAATATCCTCTAGTTTTGGTGAGTAAATTTTGTCGTATAAAATAAATGATGGGAAAATTGATAGCATAAAAATAGGTTTAAAATCTATTAACGCTGCTGTGGATATGGATGATGAATAGATGCTACTAAAAAAAATAATTGTTGCGTATATTGCATACAAATATACAAATAAAGCTGCTTTATATTGATACATTTTATTAACACTAGAATGTAAATAAAATATAACAGTAGGAATTAAGACAACGGATTGAAGTCTAAATACGTGAAGAATAAGAAAAGATACAAAAAATAGATTAAATCTTTTAATTTTTATCATTTTTAATCAAGCTCCCATCGGGCATCAAAAAAATATAATCAGCAAGTGATGAAAAGTCTTCTTCATGAGATATAAAAATAATTAATTTATCTTCAGCTATTTTTTTAAGGAAAGCACTGATTTGGGTGGATGTTAATGCGTCTTGAGCAGATGTGGGCTCATCCAAAACTAGTACATCAAAATCACTATATATCGCTCTAGCAATATTGATTTTTTGATTTTGGCCTCCTGATAAACTCAAGCCACCGTCACCTAGTAATTCATTTTTTTGTTCTTCATAAAAATCAATAAAGTTGAGAGTTTTTAAATTAGTATTGAAACCTGAGCTCTCTTCGAGATCTCTTCCAAAAATTATATTATCTTTAAGTGATGTTGATTCTATAAATGGAAGTTGAGGTACATAAGCTATTCGTGGCTTATATTTTTCTTTCATCCAAAAGATACTCCCAGATGTGGGCTTTAAAAAACCAATTAATAAATGTAAAAAAGTGGATTTACCAACTCCATTAGGGCCATTAATAGATACTATGCCTTTTCTTGGAAATTCTACATTGAGATTATTAATAATTGCTTTGTTTTCATTGTAAGCAAAAGACATATTTTTAATTTTTATAAATGAGTCCTTACTAAGAGAATCATCATAATTAATATATATCTCTTCATAGTCTAAAGAAGAATCATCTGGAATTTGATTAGCAAGAAAGTCCACTGAAGCAAGACCGAATTGCAGCTTTGCAAATGATTGTGTCATTCTATTTAAAGATGGATAAAGTCTGTAGGCCACAAGAGCATATACCCCAGTAGAAACAATAGACACTTCTCCAGATATTATTGAAAAAGATATAACGATTGGTACCATAGTTAAGATAACTATTTCCATTAAATTAATTGTAATGCCTGACATCGTGGCTGCTTTAGCTAGAATAAAGGCAATCCTCTTAGATGCCTCTCTGAACTTTAGATGAAATCTATTTCCCTGATTAAAATGCTTTATTACAGAATAACCATTCAAAAACTCAGTTACAGGCTTGATTAATTCTGTTTGAAATTTTAATCTTTGTCTACCAAATATACCCTGAACCATAGAAACTAAATAAATTAGAATACTAATTGAAAGTATTAATATTGAAAAAATTAATAATAATTCTGATTCGCTGGTATAGAATAAAAAAATTATCAAAGCTGAAGCTACGAAAAGTTCTGATAAAAAATGATTGAGAGGGATTAGAAACTGATTTCTAAAATTTAAAATTTCTATAGAAAAAAGCTGAATTACTTTTGTTTTGTTCATGCTGCTAAGAGACTCAAAATTTCTTCTTGAAATAGATTTGTAGATTGATCTCTCAATTCCTGAAACTGTTGACATTAATAAAATATTTGCAGTAAATTTTAAAAATATAACAAATATATTTTTAAAAATATAAATAACGCAAAATAATATAATTAAGCTATTAGTATTCGCATTTTCAATGGACCAAGATTCATTAATTCTTATTAGAAATGAATTTAGTAATCTAAAAATATTAGATTCGTTTTGGCTTTCAAAAAGAATTGGAATAAATGAAATGCCTGCCATTTCAAGAAACCCTATTAATAATATTGAACAAACCGTTAGAAATAAATATAGCTTATATCTGGGATCAATATAATTAAAAACTTTCTTTAATCCTTTCAATTTAACCCCATATTAATAATTATCTAATTTTCATTATAAAGAACTTTTTATAATTCTTCGATTAAGCTCACAATTCTTGAAGATGCTTTATTATCATTCTTATACCAAAACTCTTTTATAAATTTTTCATAGTGATTTGAATAATCCTCATGAGATGCTTGAATAATATCATTTTTTAAATCTTTGATGTTAGACAACCTACCCACCCAAGACGGAGAAAATTTGAATGACTTTTTTCTATCTTTGTCCCAGTCTGATGATGCTCCTGATGGAAAATCATTATGAATCTTGTATTCTTGTGTGTCCTTAAACCATGGAGGTAATACCTTTGCATCATCTAAGTATATAAATGGTTTTGAGAATAAATTAACATCAAGCGAAGACTGACTATTTAATGAAATACCCAATGAAAGATTTTTGTACATTGAGAACGTATCATTTGCAGATACATCAATTAATTTTGCATTATTACTTTCCCAAAAATCTATTTCTTTATTTGAATCAGGCCCATTGAAAGCCATAGGATGCAATTTAACTAATGGAGTTGACCCAAATGATCTAATAATATCGAGAATTATTATATTTAAATCTTTATGAAGCTTTTTTAAAAAGCTAGATTCTGAAGGATTTTGACCTTTGCACCAAATATCTATCTTTTTTTCATATCCATAAATTGTTTTTGGAAATAAAACAATTATTTTTTCATTGTCTGTCAAATTATATTTTTTTCTAAAAAGTCTATTATTTAAAACTTGTATGAAATTTTCTTCATAAAGCACCGAGCCTGTCACTTTCACAATAGATTTTTTAGGTCTAAATTTAATGAATCTCTGGAGCTTAGAAGATCTTGGTAAAACACCACCTGAATTGAGGAAAAAATCTTTATGAAAATTAGATTTAACACATGCAAAGTTTGCGAAATTATTATACTGATCTGTCCCACCTGCAGAATCATAGGAAATAATCTTCTTACCAATTAGTCTCAGAAATAATAAACCATACGTATAGTCTTTATCAGATCCACAGATAATGTATTTTATAAAAATACACTTTTTAACTAAGTCAAAGTTGTTTTTAAATAATATTGGTTTTCGTTCTTTAAATAGATTATCGTCTAAAATTTTATTGGTATAACCTCTTGAGTATGATCCAACCTTTGGTAAAAATAAGAATGGTAAGTAGCTTTTTTTTATTAATTCATCATAAATTCCTAATTCTCTATATAGATTGTGTTTAATATACCTTCCAGAAATAAGCGCAACTTTTTTCATATTTTATTAATGAGTGAGTTTATATCATCAACAGCACTCTTGGATATAGCATCCCATTCATGATTTTGCTCAATATAATTGAATGCATATTTTCCCATCTCTTCTCTTAAGTCATCATTTAATATAAGACGATTTATTTTATTTTTGGCTTCATCAAGATTTTTAAAAACATCTCCGAATTTAGAATTTTTAGCGTCACCAAAATAACAACCTTCACTAATCAAAACAGGCTTACTGAATGCCATAGCTTCAATAATTGAATTACTAAAACCTTCATTCCTTGAAAAGTGGCAATAGATATCTGAAATTGAATATAACCAATTTTTTTCATCTCCCTCAACAAGACCTGTGAATGTAATTTTATTTTTTAAACTGTTTCTCAAGAAATCTTTAACTGGAACTTTTTGTGATGTTATATTTTTATTACTAATTAAAGTTTCGATTGTTTCAAAGTATTTACCATCTTTTGGTCCAGCTATGATTAAAGAAACGTCTTTTTTGTCCTCAATAAGCTCTCCAAAAAGATCAATTAAAATATCTATACCCTTCATATGATGAATTCTTCCCATGAATAATAATTTTATTGTTTTACTATCAGCTAAATTAATAGCTAGGTTAGTCTTCTCTTTCCTGTTATCGTCATAAAATTTATCTGTACCTGTTTTTATTATGAGGGGTTTATTGCTAAATCCATGGAAATCATGGCATAAATCAACTTCTTCTTGAGATACATAATGAATAAACGAAGAATGGACTATAGGTTTTGCAATAAACCACCAATATATATATTTTTTTAAAGTCATTTGACTCCAAACCCAAGGAGTTAATTTTCCAGTTGCTGCAATGATTAACTTTTTTTTATGAATCTTTGCAGCTAAATACGCTGCTATAGTAGGAAAATTCCAAATCGATCTGCAATAAATAATATCAAAATTTTTAGATTCTTTAATTATGTACAGACATAAAGGTATTGAAAAATGCCAACCACTTGAATTAAATATGTCGAATAGTTTTATTCTAGAAAAATAAGTGGTTTTTATCCCATCGAGATATTTTATTGTTTTCTTTTTTGAGTATTCAGGATTAATCTCAAGGCCTGCATTGGTTGTAACAACTTCTATATTGAGACCATTCTTGCTAAGAAAGAGATTTAGGCTTCTTAATGCCTGAATTGGGCCACCAAACTTTGATGCTGGAAAATATGACGGAACTACACATAAAATATTATTTCTATCTTTTTCTTGCACGAAGTTTATCCATTTAGATTAATATTTTATTTCATCAGATAGCATCTTTGCTGCATGATTATATGCTATCTCCTGAGCATCAGTTGTCATTCCTGCTATGTGAGGAGTAATTAAAACTTGATCTGAATGCTCTGAAAATTTATACAATTCACTATTTTGAAATCCAAAAATCTCACCACTTAATACATCTGTTGCTATTATTGCATTTTTATTTTTTTTCAAAAATTCTATTGCATGTGATTCATTGATAATTTCTCCTCTTGAAGTATTAACAATTATTACACCACTCTTACATTGGTCAAATAAAGGCTCGCTAATTAGATTTTCTGTTTCTTCGGTAACATGCACATGTAAACTTATTATGTCGATGCTATTAATTATTTCTGTCATATCATGAACCTGAGTATAAATACTATCTGCTTTAACGTATGGGTCATAAACAAATATATTCGCGTCAAAAGCATTGCAATAATGAGCAAATTTTTTACCTAATCTTCCGTAACCAACTACTAAAATATTTAATTTATTCATTTGACGGCCTATAAAAGGCTCATAGTCCCATATTTTATTTTTTACAGAATCCTGAGCTCCAATTATTCTTCTTAATGAAGTCATCATTAACGCAAACGCATGCTCTGCTGTTGAAGAAATCTTTTCAATTATTTCTAATTCTTTGGTCAAAGATAATATTTTGATTCCTCTTTTAGCTAAATATTCTTTATCAATATGAACAGTTCCAGTAGATGCTGTACAAATATATTGAATTTTTTTTGCATTTTTTAGAAGCTCTTCACCAATATATACTTTTGATTTATTTGGATTGGTAAATATCACATCATAATCATGGATTATTCCAACCAAATCAGTAATTGATGGATCCTCAAAGATATCAAGTTGACCAATTTTTTCTAGATTTTCAACAAGTCCCTTAATATGATTTATGGGTGTAATCGATAGAATTTTCATATGTAGTTATAACTCAGAAATTATAATCTCGGCCAACATGAAATCATTCTTAGTATCTATATTTACTGCTCTTTCTAATGGTAGAACATAGCCTTTGCTGTTATTTCCTCCATACCTCATTCCATCATTCATTAAATAATCCCGTTTCATGCAGTATATTGAACCACTTCTTATGTAAGCTTTTGGAGTTAGATCTTGTCTTCTTGCTTCATTAGGCTCTTCTACACAAAAATCTTGTATATAACCATTATTAAGTTTTTTTATTCTAGCTGGATGATGATCTTCGAGTTGATGAACTGCGATAACACTATCAGCTTTTGAGGTTTTGATGTCTTCAATAATAGCGTCTATGTCGCTAACATTTTTTAATGGATTGGTGCACATCAATTCAACAATATAGTCATATCTTTTTTTATGCAAATCTTCCATAAAGTGGACAGCATGCTGAAGTGCTGCAGCAGAAGAAGCAGTATCAGATGATAGATTCTCTGGCCTAATAAAAGGAGTTTTGGCTCCAAACTTGTTAGCAGTCTCCATAATTTCTTTAGAATCAGATGAAACTATATAGTCATCAATATAATTTGATTTTAGAGCTTCCTCTATCGTGTATGCTATTAGAGGCTTACCACATATAGGACGAATGTTTTTATTGACAACAGATTTTGATCCACCTCTAGCCAATGTAATACCTAGAATCTCCATAATTGCTCTAGCCTATGCCCTTCCAAGTATTACCATTTTCCGTGTAATGGTGATCAACCTTAAAAGATGGGTCATAAAAGTAAGATTTTCCTTTACCTACAATATCTATTGCCCAATATCTATCTTCTTTTCCAGTAAGATTTTCATTAAATGGGTAAGTGAGCAAATCTGCTTTTTTAAAAAAAGAGATCGCATTATGAAAAAAATATCTATCTTCTATATCTGAAAACATATTGATGCATTCTTTCTCTACGAAATGGCTCCAAAGATATCTTTTTGATATTCTTTTACCATTATAATATGGGGTTTGATGACCAAAAACAGCTACATGCTTGTCAAGATTTGTCACCAAAGCATCTAACGGAAAATCTTTAAGAACACAGTGACTTGAAATGACTAAGATAAAATCCCCTGTTGCTTCTTGAACGCCGGCATTAATTGCCCTTCCTGGAGAGTAATCATCTATTTGTATTATCTTAGTGGATGTATAATTTTTTGAATCATTAAGTGATGGGTCATGTTGAAAAGTTTTAACAATGGGAATAGTTTCATCATTTGAAAGATTATCAACAATTATAATTTCTGGATACTCTATTTGGTCAAGAACAGACTGGAGGCAGTGTCCTATCCATCTCTCCTCGTTCTTAGCTCTTATAATTACAGATATTTTATTTTTTTTATTCATAATCATGCGGCTCCCATCTGCCTCTGTAGAAATTAACAGTATCAGATTCAATATCTATATAGTCCAATCCATGGTTATGCAAAGATTTTTCAATCTCTTTAATGTTTTCAACCATTTGTTTGAATTCTTGCGGATTGAGAGCAAATTTATTATCTCTTCCTGGAAGATCTTTATTTGTAGTGAAATGTTTTTCTATAACGCTTACTCCAAAAATTAAAGAAGATGCAGCAGCAATAACACTTTGAGTATGATCGCTTAAACCAATTACTGGATGAAGTTTTTTTAACCATTCAAGTCTCGGAAGATTTGATTTTTCTTCAGGACATGGATAAGAAGAGACACAATGCATCAAACAATAGTCATTGCCAGCTTCCTTAAATACTTGATTTGCATATTCAACTTCTTTTTGAGTTGATGCTCCAGATGAGAAATATATTTTATTAAAATTTTTTGAGCAAAAATCTATTAACTTTTTATTGGCAACTTCATGTGATGGTATTTTTATATTTTTGATACCAAGGTCACTAATAACTTTAGCTCCCCTGGTTCCAAAAGCACTTATAAGAAAATCTAAATTATATTTTTGACATAAAGATTGTAAATTAGCTATTTTTTGTTCTGTTAATGCCGCTTTATTATATATTTCCCTTCTCCCATCTGTGTCCCAGTCTCCACTTTTTAAGTGCTTTGGGTCCCAATATTGAAACTTTGCAACTGTAGCGCCTGATTTAGATGCTGATTCAATCATATTCTCAGCTAAGCTCTCATCTCCCATATGATTCCAACCAATTTCTGCAATAATTTTTGTATTCATTCTATACCTCTATAATTTTGCAGCTATTGTATCAAACTTTGAAATATATATTTGTAATAGATATATATATATATTCTTTTTAAGAAGAATATAGGTTTATAATACGTGGGCTTATTTAAAATATAAAATGACTCCTGAAAATAATAAAACTAATGATAATGATTTCATAGATATTTCAGAAATTTTTTCATCTATGTGGAATTCTAAAATTCTCATACTATTTACTACAATAATCTTCTTGGGGATTGGAGTGTTTTATGCCTTGTCTGTGCCTAATATTTATAAAGCAGAATCTTTAATTATTGCATCTGAAGATGCTAATTCTGGTTCATCAGGTTCATCAAATTTGGGTGGACTCGCTCGATTGGCCGGTGTTAGCGTTCAAGCTAATGCTGGAAGCAATAAGGTTATGATTATAAAAACTCTTAAATCTAGAAAATTCATAATGGATTTTATTAAAAAGGAGGGTATTTTGCCTGAAATACTTGCCGTCAAAGGCATGGATGATGATGGCTTAATTTATAACGAATCTATATATAATCCAGTAAAAAAAGAATGGAATAAAGAATTCTTAAAAAAAAGAAATAATCCTTCTTTGCTTGAAGCCTATGAGAAATTTATTACTAAGAATATGAGCATAAGAGTTGACGATGAAGATGGTTCTATAAATTTATATACATATTTTTATTCTCCCCAAGTTGCATATAGTTGGAATAAGAAATTGATTATTTACTTAAATAGTTTTATGAAGGATAAAGATTTTGCTCGCTCAAACAGATTGGTTAGTTTCTACAAATCAAGTCTCTCAGAAACACAGTCTTCACAAATTCAAACCATTATTGGGAGTCTTTTAAATGAAACTTATAAAGAATTGGCTCTAATGGATGCTGATCCTGAATATGCATTATCAACCTTAGATCCGGCTCTGATACCTGAAAAAAAAGATACTCCTAAAAGATCAATCATCATAATTTTCTTTGGCTTTATGGGTCTTGTGGTGGCATGTGGGTATATAATATTTAGAAAATATCTTTTCTCATCATAATTCATTGAAATAAATAAACATTAATAAAACTAAACTAAAGGATAAATTTAATAAGAATCATGAAAAGACTAATACCACATAATGATAAATCTTTAAGTATACAGAAAGTTAAGATTGAGAAATCTAGACCAATTATAAATGATAGGGAAACATTTATAGTTGATGCATGCAAAAATAAAAATGTTCTTCATATTGGATGTATTGGAACCATAATAGAAAGAATTTCATCATCTGATAAACTTGAAGCAAGCGAATTATGTCTTCATGAAAAAATAGATGCAGTTGCAAAAAAAACCCTTGGTATAGACATTGATGAATTAGGTATCAATGCATTAAAAAAGAAAAATGCTTCGTTAGAATTAATCATGATAAATGTTGAAGATATTAACCCTGAAGATATTGATCCAGATCTTGATTTAATAGTATTGGGTGAGGTTTTAGAGCATATGGGAAATCCTATGAGAGCATTAGAGGCTATGAAAAAAATTGCAGAAGTGAATAATGCAAAAATACTAATTACTGTCCCGAATGCTTTTGGTCTCAGAAATATGCTCGGCATGGTTTTCAATCACAGTGAGATAACAAGATTGGATCATTATTACTATTTTTCAAGTGTGGTACTTAACTCCTTAGCAAGAGATGCAGGTCTTGTAAGAGTAAAGCAGCAGTATTATTCTCTGACCTTAAGAAGAGGTTGGTTAAAAGGAATCATTAAGAAGATGCTATTTAACAATCTGATATATAGATTCCGTCCAGGCTTAGCTGAAGGATTGGTTGTCTTTCTTGAGGCTCGTAAAGACTAAATCTTATAGTAGGTTCTGTACCATTCGTTAAAAATCTTTAATCCGTCATCTAAGTTTGTTTTTGGTTTAAATCCATAATCTTCAGTAAGGGTATCTATATCTGCAAATGTTTTATATATATCTCCCATTTGCATTGGCAACATAACTTTTTTTATTTCTTTACCTGTTATAGTTTCAATCTTATTAATAAATTCCATTAAGCTAACTGGAGAATTATTTCCAATGTTATAAATTCTATGAGAATTAGATGATGCATCATTTATGTTATCTTTTTTAATAAATGGTTTTTTAATCATTGCCTCTATACCATCAACAATATCATCTATGTATGTAAAATCTCTATATAAATCACCATTATTAAATACTTTAATTTCTGAATTTTCATACGCTGCTTTTGTGAATAGAAAATATGCCATATCTGGTCTTCCCCATGGGCCATAAACTGTAAAAAATCTAAGTCCAGTTGTATTTAATCCATATAAATGAGAATAACTGTGAGCCATTAGCTCATTAGATTTTTTTGAAGCAGCATATAGGCTGGCTGGACTATCTGATGAATTATTTACAGAGTAAGGATATTTCTTATTTAAACCATATACAGAAGAACTTGAGGCATATATTAAATGTTTAATATCATTATCTTTTGATGCTTCGAGAATATTTAAAAATCCTTTAATATTTGATTCGATATAAGTCTGAGGGTTTGTTATGGAATATCTCACACCTGCCTGTGCAGCCAAATTACATACAATATCAAAATTATTTTCTGAGAATAATTTATTAATTTTATCGGTATCAACTAAATCAATTTTTTTAAAAATAAGATCATTATATTTAGAAGATTTAATATATTCAGAGTCTAACTTATTAATGTAAATACCAAGCTCTGCAAGCCTAGAATTTTTAAGATCTTCATCATAATAATTATTTATGGAGTCGATGGCTATTACTTCGAAGCCTTGTTGACAAAGTTTTTTTGTAAGGTGATATCCTATAAAGCCTGCAGATCCTGTAATTAAAATTTTCATTTTTTTATAAAAGGACTTTGCTCTCCTCTACCAATAGCAAAATATTTAAATCCTTTTAACTTTAGATAATCTGGATCGTATATATTCCTGCCATCAAATATTAATGCTGAGTTAAGTAGTTTTTTTAAAGTTAAAATATTGAATTCTTTGAACTCATTCCATTCCGTGCAAATAATTAAACATTCAGCATTTTTGGCACTATTTTGAGGACTATCGGAATAAATCATATTTTTAGTTTGTGGAAATATTTGTTTCAATGATTTCATAGCAACTGGATCATAAGCTTTAACTATTGCTCCAGCTTTCAAGAGACTGTTAATTAAATTGATGCTAGGAGCCTCTCTAATATCATCTGTTCCAGGCTTGAATGATACACCCCATAGACTAAAAGTTTTATCTTTTAGATTTCCATTAAAATGAGAATCTACTTTCTTGAAAAGTAAATTTTTTTGCTCTTTATTAACTGCTTCTATAGATTTGAGTATTTTTGGTTGGTATAAATTTTTTTGAGCAATATCGATCAGCGCCTTTACATCTTTTGGAAAGCAAGATCCCCCATAGCCACATCCTGGATTTATAAATTGGTAACCTATTCTAGAGTCTGAACCTATCCCGTTTCTAACTTCATTAATGTCTATATTTAGAATATCAGAAATTTGGCTAAGCTCATTCATAAAACTGATTTTAGTCGCTAACATAGCATTTGCTGCATATTTTGTTAACTCTGCTGCCTCTGGCTTCATAAAAATAATATCATTATTTTTTTTGATGAATGGTTTATAACATTCCTCAAGTAACTTTTTACTTTTTTTATCTCGATCTTCTATTCCACAAATAATTCTGTCTGGTTTATTAAAATCATTAATTGCAGCGCCCTCTTTTAAAAATTCTGGATTAGAACAAACTGAAAATTTTATTTCTTTATTTCTCTTTTTAATCTGTTTACTGATAACGTTTTTTACTTTTTTCTGAGTTCCAACAGGAACAGTAGATTTATTAATAACTACTTTAAAATTATTGATTGAATTACCTATGGTTTTTGCTACATCTAAAACATATTGAAGATCTGCTGATCCGTCTTCAGCAGGAGGTGTTCCAACTGCTATAAATATTAATTTACTACCTGCAAAAGCCTTAGAGTTAGTAGTGAAACTTATTTTTTTATTTTTAATATTTTTTTTTAAGATTCTATCTAAGCCAGGTTCGTATATTGGAATGAAGCCTGAATTTAATAAATCTATTCTTTCTTTATTGACATCGATACAAACAACTTCATGCCCGCAATCAGCAAGACATGCACCAGTAACTAAGCCTACGTAACCAGAGCCAAATATTGAAATCTTCATAGCAAACTAATACCTATAATTATTGTAATGCTGATACCCAGAGCCGGACTGGAACCAACGTAAACGGCTTTGCAGGCCGCTGCATGACAGTTCTGCCACCCAGCCATTTAATTAATGTTTGAATTGTACTAGATTGACAATTAAAATCATCTCTTTTAATTTAAAATGATGTAAAATTGTTTTTATGACTTTAATAAAGTATATCCTAAGAAATTTAGTACAAATCTTTTTACTTCCATCAAAAATGATCTACGGTCATTATTCTTTTTACTTTCCTAGCATAAAAAAAATTGTACAATCTCCAACATTCAAACAATTAAATGCTTTTAGGACCCATACAAATAAAAAAGAGATTTCTAAATGGAAAGAAATCTTTTCAGATCTTAATTATAAGGAAGGTGAGACTATATTTGATATTGGCGGCAATCTTGGCTATACATCTCTTTTATATAATGAAATTACAAGTATAAATTCAAGAATATTAACATTTGAACCATACTTGCCCAACATAAGGTTCATCCAAAATAATATAAATAAAACAAATATTGAGCTTTTAACTATTGGCTTGGGAAATGAGAATGAATACGTTTCAATTGGTTTTCCTGAGTATACTCAAAGTATTAAAAACAAAGATGATAGAAATAATACAGGCAGGGTTAGTGTTGTTAACGTAACAAAAAATGATATGAATTCATTTCAATCGTCTTGCATCATATATAAGCTTGATGACTTGTTGGGCCTATTAAAAATTGATGATATATTCTTTATAAAGATTGATATAGAAGGTTATGAAGGAAACTTCTTAAGGGGTGCTAACAACTCTATACTAAAATATAGACCAATTATATATATGGAAATTAATCCTAAAACATACAATGATCCATCTGAAGAACTAAGTTATATAGTGAATTTTTTTAAGCAGCATGACTATAAGTTTGTATCTGCTTTAAAACAAGAGAATATATCAGTAGCAGATATCAATAGAACTGATGTCTTCTTTATTCCTAGTGAGATAAATATTTTGAATAGCAAAATCTTAAAAGAATTCAAATTTGAATAATAGATGATTTCAGTTTTAAAAAAGTCTGCTCATAAATTGCTACACATGATTGTATCTTTTTTAATGAAAGACGTAATAATTTCAAGGAGAATGAAAAACAGCAGCTATAAGATATATTTTAAAGCTGATCAATTCCTAAAAATGTTATTTAGTTTGGAGGTTGATTATGAAAGGAATTGCGTTACATATCTGGAAAGGTATTTAAGAAAAGATGCTCTTGTATTCGATATTGGTGCAAATATTGGCCAATATCTCTTAATAATATCAAATATAATTAATGATAATGGAAGAATTATTTCATTTGAACCTAACCCCGAATCATTTATCTCATTGCAAGAGAATATATATAAGAATGACATCAAAAATGTTGAAGTGGTTAATAGTGCTGTTGGTTCTTTGAGTGGAGAAATAGCAATCAGCATAGATAATACTAGTGGTGGACGCAAATCATCGATAACAAATTATGCTCCTGAACAGGATACAGCTATTGTAAAAATTTCTACACTGAAACTTATAATTTCTAAATACGGAATCCCAGATTTTATAAAAATTGATACTGAGGGGCATGAACTTGAGATATTTAAATGTCTTGATAATGAAACTATTAATAGTTTATCTAATACGTTGTTTTTAGTTGAGGTCGATTCAACTTCATGTAGTGAGATATATGAAATATTAAATAGTCACAAATGCTTGAGTATAGAAAGGTCTCAAGAAATAGTTTCTAAAAGTGATCTCATAAGCAATACAAAAGGAAGAGGCATGGAGAACTTATTATTTGTACCGAGGTAGATTGAATATTTTTTAACAAAATTTCAAATACGAAAATTTTTATTATCCAAACTAAGATCAAGAGATATTAATTTTTTAATTATTCATATGTGTTGTGACTAAAAAACCGTCTCATTGAAACTATCTTTAATGGTACCCGAGGCCGGACTTGAACCGGCACGATATTTCTATCGAGGGATTTTAAGTCCCTTGTGTCTACCAA
>MDSY01089095.1_pt1 | contig 19781 bp, 19 predicted proteins | sample 811131 | NCBI WGS metagenome assembly MDSY01 (sample SAMN05326643, study PRJNA326480) | marine metagenome | isolation source: seawater | place: Atlantic Ocean: South West | collected 2010
CTGTATATTTAAGGAGCTCACCTCCGAGAATATTCCTAAACCCTTGAGTAATGTCTCTACCAACATTCTTTGCACGAACTGTTGACCCAGAAACAACTCCAAGACTTTCTATTATTAGTTTTCCAGGAATTGTTTCGGTGTTAACTACTATCATTCCTTGTATCTGCTCAACCATATTTTTCATGAGAAAAGGTATCATAATTAAGTATTTCTACGTTTTTATAGGATAAAATATTTTTAAATTTATGATACTATTTTGATATTATATAGATATCTTTATAACAACAGTCCAAATAGAACTATTAAGGTCATATTATGTCGGACACTGTAATTAGAAAAGAAGCATTAATCAAAGATATCGAAAAAAGCTCTCTAAATGGTTTCATAGGTTTAGGTTTGCATATTCTATTTGGATTATTTAATTTAATAATTATAATAATGGGGGATTTCATCTCTGCATTAATAATTATCACTGGCCCATTATGGTTGATATATACGAACAGTTACATGATTATTCAACCAAATGAAGCAAAGGCATTACAATTTTTTGGGAAATATTCAGGTACAGTGAGGATTGAGGGATTTCGCTTCCTTCTAAATCCACTATACCAAAAGACAGGAATTTCATTAAGGATCAGAAACTTTGAATCAAAGATGTTGAAAGTAAATGATGTCAATGCAAATCCAGTCGAAATAGCTGCTGTAGTAGTATGGAGAGTTTTTGATGCAGCAGAAGCTTTATTTGAAGTTGATAACTATAATAATTATGTACAAATTCAAAGCGAAGCAGCATTAAGGGCAATGGCTACCAAGTATCCATATGATGTTATCGAAGACAAAGATATTGGCGGTATAGCACTCTCAAGCCACCAAGAAGAAATTGCAATGCAGTTACAACAATCTGTAGAAAATAGACTCAAGAGAGCAGGAATTGAAGTGCTCGAAGCACGCATAAGCCATCTTGCATATTCACAAGAAATAGCACAAGCTATGTTGCGCAGACAACAGGCAAGTGCAGTTGTAGCAGCACGTAGTGAGATTGTTAAAGGTGCAGTTGGAATGGTGGAACTAGCCCTAGAGCAACTTAGCGAAAAGAATATTATCGAATTGGATGAGGAAAAGAAAGCAACTATGGTAAGCAATCTTCTAGTTGTCCTTTGCTCGGAGACTGACACTACTCCAGTTATTAATACTGGAACATTATACTAAGTTGGATTAAGATGCCGTTGGATAAAAAGAAAATCCTTCTCCGCCTAGATCCAACTTTGCATAGAAGTTTACAGAAATGGGCCGATGATGATTTAAGATCATTTAATTCTCAAGTTGAATTTTTATTAAGAAAATCTGCTATTGAAAATAAAAGATTAAAATAAGTAAATTTTTTGTATATTTTCAATTATTGGAAATATTATGAATGGAAAGTAAACCATTACTTACACAAGTTTTACTTACTTTTTATGTAGGAATAGTTTATTTTTTAAGGTACATTCAGGCACAAATATCTCTGACAAATAATCGTACATTGTGTAGTGTTAGAGAATTATTTATTGTATCATTTTATTACATATATATGGATTTTACTACTATACATAAATTTATAAAATTCTAATAAATGAAGAAACCAATACTGTACTTATAATGCCAATCATTAAAAACAAATTTTATTCGGGACGGCTTCATGAACATGTGGATATTAGTTGAAACTGAAGTTGGCCCTACTAGGATTAATACAAATGCAATATGTGCATATCAGAAACCCAAAGAACAGCCAAATAATGGAGAATCATTATTGATTTATACTTCAGATAACACATTGTTTGATGTAAATAAAAACTGTGAAAAAATTATTCAAATTTTAGATAATCATTTCGATATTTCAAATTTATAAAAAACATTCCTTCATAGGCTATGTCCGTCTTAGACCATTTGTGGCACGACCTTTACTGGTTACTATTTTGTTTTGTCTTTTAGCACCCATTATCACAGTAAACGGTGATTCCGATAATGATTCTCTGTCCATATCTGATTTCGAACCAGTGATAGTAACGGTTGACAGTACAAATTTTAGATTTACTCCCTCAGAAGTTACAATTTATGAGACTCAAGAATTACGATTCTTTTGGAATGATGAGATAATAGGGCATAATGCAGTGGAAGAAAATGGTATTTTTGATTCCGGCAACCCAGAAACAAATGTAGATTATTCTTTTACTTTCGAAGTTGGTACTAATGGTACCTACACATACATATGTGAACCTCATGAATTAATGGGGATGGAAGGAATTGTCACTGTTAAACCAATAATTGTTGAATCTCCTCCTCCTCCTGTTCAAGAAGAATCTGAAAAATCGTTACCAAACTTTTTATTTCCTTCGACTTTATTGATATTAATTTTTACGTCGAAAATAAACTTACGTAAAATCCTTTAAATTTGATTTCAATCAAGTAAGATAATTCAAGTAAGAAACTCTCTTCCAATACATATGGCAAAGCCGTGGGCAAATTCGCATATTGGAGAAGTGGCGAAGGGAATAGGTATTGACAAACGTATATCGGGAGATGTTAAATCTAAACTAGTAGATTTACTAAGTTATGAATTACAAAGGATTACTTCTGATATGGAAGAAGCAACGATATCTGCCGATCCTGAACGCAAGACACTAGGTGATCCTAATCGTACTAGGCTGGGATTCAATAGGACGAGGGGTATGATGATTAATAATGTGAAAAAACTAGATTCAGTTGGAAGTGCAGCAGTAGTTTCTGTTAATGAGGATCTTGAGAATTACCTTTTAAAATTATTATTATTGGCGTCCGATAGTGCAGAACAAGATAAAATGAATACAATAAAACCTAGACATTTGGATACGGCTTTAGAATCTTTAAATGGAGATGTTGAAGATTTGGGAGATGATGGCGACAATATTAATGTTAAAGGAAACATTCTTGCTAAATCTGATATCGATTCCACTTTTAATGGGGCAATACTGACTACTTTTAACATAAAAACAATGGCTAAAAACCTCATCAGAATGAAAATAGAGGAAGAAGCATTAGAAGATTTGTTATTGGTGTATTATGATCATGCAGCAGAATTACAAGAAGATTTACAAGAAAATATTCACTCTGGAAAATTTGAAGAAATTGAATTAAATTTTGAGAAAACTAAAACATTTATGATGCTTGGTTGGTTAAGAAGGATGTTGGTAAAGGCAGAAGAAAATGCCATATCTTCCGGGTCTTCTAAAATACTTATTAATCATGTAATTAGACTCGATCCATGGCAATAGTGTCGGGTAAATTTAATCTATTTGTACTTTAGCCTAGGTATCAATGGAACCCGTCTTATCTATAATTTCTAGCCTAAACAAAAAAAGATTAACTGCAATAAGTTTAATCACTATTTTTGTATTATCTACTGCATATGTTGGTATAGGCTATGCAGTGGCATCTGCATCATTATCAATCAATCCAGGATGTGGAATTTGGTCAAATAATACTCCTGATAATTGGACAACAGATGATGATTGGAAAAGTTTTGAGCCATATAATGATTCTGAAGAAAGAATAACCATTCGTCGTGATTTTGATGTTTCTAATCTACAAATGGGTTCCTATGAAAATATTACCTTTAATCCTCGTGGAAATTCTGAGATTACTCTCAGGGGTTGGTATGTTGAGGTTGATTCTGATGCACCAGTTGTAATCCAAACTCATGGGATGCCAATCAACGGAAAATGTAAGCCAGAAATGCTATTGATGCAGGCGTACCTTTCTGAGGGCGGAATTAATACTCTGTCTTTTGATCTTAGAAATTACGGAGAAAGTGATGTTGTTGATGACTATTTTGCAGTCGGCCAAATAGAATATAATGACTTACTTGGAGCTTATGATTGGTTAGTCTCTGAAAAAGGGTACATGCATGGAGAGGTTGGCATGGCGGCATTTTCAGCAGGTGGCGGAGCGGCAATAGCATTTGCAGAAGAAGCCGGAATTGGAGCTATGTGGCTAGATAGCGCAGTTCTAGATTTCCCACTGCTCGTAAAAAATGAATTAGGCAGACTCGGTTATCCTCAAATTTTTGCAGGGCCTGCAATTACTGTAGGTGGCTGGTTAGTAGGTGTAGAATTAGATGCAAGATCGCCCATGGAGGCTGCACTAAATTCAAATTCTAGGCCAGTGTTCTTAACTCATGGATTAGAAGATCCGAGGGTTTCTATCGCCCATTCACAAAACTTTGAAGAGAAGATGAACGACGTTGATGGAGATATTTCAACATGGTATGTACCATCCAGGGGGCATGTAGATGCTATTTGGGGGGAATCTGATGAATATAGGAATAATATCGTAACATTCTTTTCCAATGGGTTAACTTAGCAGATAAATAATTATAATTTTATACTTTTGAGGTAATCTTTTTAATTTTATGAATCTCAATGTATATTTTTTCCACAGTCAAAGTTAAGACTGCATGCTCGAACCATCAAATGTGCCACCTAGCCCTTTGGGATACGCCGGAGAAAGGGATTCTGAAGGTAAGATGCATGGTAGAGGAGTATTTCATTATCATGATGGAGGCCGATATGAAGGTTATTTCAAGAATGGCCTTAGAGATGGTAATGGTATTTTTTATTATTCTGATGGAAGTCGTTATGAAGGTGATTTCAAGATTGGACTTAGGGACGGATTAGGTAATTATCATTTTGCCAATGGCGGCCATTACGAAGGAGAATTTACTAGGGATTTACGTAATGGTAAAGGTATCCATTATTATAATAATGGGGATGTTTACAACGGTATTTTCAAAAATGGAAAAAGGCATGGTCAAGGTATTTTCAATTATGCTGATGGAGGTCGTTATGAAGGAGGATTCAAAAATGGAAAAAGATATGGCCAAGGAATATATACAATTACCAAGAAAAATAAAAAAGGTAAAAAAATAGAAAAAAAGATATTTTATTATGCAGATGGTGGCCGATATGAGGGTAAATTCAAAGAAAATATGAGACATGGAAAAGGAATTCATTATTATGCTATTGGAGATAGATATGAGGGAGAATTCAAAGAAGATTTACGAGAGGGGCCCGGTATTTACTATGGTATATCTGGAGACAGATATGATGGGTTATACCTCAACGGAAATAGGCATGGCAAAGGGATATATTATCGCTCGGATGGAGGTCGCCATGTAGGTCAATATTTAGTGGGATTAGCCAACGGCCCAGGTGTACATTATGATGCAAATGGCGGCAGATTCGAAGGAGAATATAAAGATGGGAAAAAATATGGCAAAGGTGTTTACTTCAGTTCAGATGGAGGGAGATTCGAAGGGGAATATAAAGATGGAGCACGCCATGGCCAGGGAATATATTACTATTCAGATGGAAGCCGATATGAAGGAGAATACAAGAATGGTGGTTCTGATGGGAAAGGAATATACTACTATTCAGACGGCAGTCGCTATGAAGGCGATTACAAAGATGATAGTAGACATGGCCAGGGAATATATTACAATCATGATGGTGATAGATATGAAGGAGAATACAAGAATGCTAGGCGCCATGGCCAAGGAATCTATTATTGGATAGCCGATACAGAGAAAAAAGGAGATAAATATGACGGAGAGTTCAATAATGATTATATGGATGGTTTTGGCAATTATTATTTCTCCAATGGTAATCGCTACGAGGGGGAATTCAGAAAAGGTAAAATGTCAGGCCGTGCAATATTCTACAGTACGGATGGAGACAGATATGAAGGTGAATTCACTGACGGCATTCGTCACGGAAAAGGAATTGATTCTACAGCCGATGGAGGTGGCTATGATGGAGAATATTATCAGGGTAAAAGACAAGGCCAAGGTATTTTCAACTATGCCGATGGAGGCAGATATGAAGGAGAATATGTTCAGGATAAAAGAAATGGCTTTGGGATATATTATTATGCTGATGGTAGTAGATACGAAGGTAATTATTTAGGAGGAGTAAGAGATGGAATTGGGATGTACTATTTTGCGGACGGAGATCGTTATGAAGGTCAATATGTAAAAGGTAAGATGCATGGAATTGGAATTTTCTTTGGTGCCGATGGAGATCGCTACGAAGGATTTTATCAAAATGATTTACAAAATGGTGATGGAGTATATTACTATGCAAATGGTAGCCATTATCAGGGCCATTTCAAGGATGGAAAATATGATGGAAAAGGAATATTATACAATTCGGATGGAAATATAAAGAATAGTGGAATTTGGAATTCCGGAGAATATGAAAAATCTTTTCCTTTGACTCCCATCTCTGTAGAATATTTTGAGAATCTTGCGGATGAAATAGTAATTTTATCAAAGAAAAATCCTGCATCATCTTTGAGAAGACTATCGTCATTAAAATTAAAAATATCAGAAGCAATCTTAAAATCAGTTGCAACTCCAACAAGAAAAGAAGGTTTAGAATCAGTTTTAGTTGTAATTGAGGTGCTATCGGACCCAACTAAGGAACCAGATGCCAAATTAAGGTCAAAGGAAGATGTTTCTCAAATGTCTACAGAAATAAAAACTGACATAATTCAAGCAAATACTTCAGATAACTCAAATCAAAATTTATCATTTAAAACTGAAGAAATGGATATTTCTATTCTCGAAAATATAGCAAGAGCAACAGGAAGAAAAATAGAAGACGTTTTATCAGATTTAGCCCATGATGGCATGCTAAATTACAGCGCCGGTTCTGACGCTAAATCAACAGAATTTGAAGGTCAGTTGGATAAATCTAGATATCGAACAACTAGGCATCTAAAGGCAGATGGAGGTTTTGCCGAAGTTTATCTGGGAAGGGACTCCAAATCCGGAAATGACATAGTTTGGAAACAAGCCGCTCCAAGCAGACAACTTTCAGCTTCCAAAGTAAATGATACTTTAATCAATGAAATTGAAATATTAAAATCATTAGATCACCCACGTATTCCGAAATATATTGATTCGGGATTAATTGAGAATAATGATGGAGTTAGAGTACAAGTTCTGATAATGGAGTACATAGAAGGAACGAGCTTAAATCAAGAAATGAAGGCAGTCATAAATGGTAATTTTAAACAAAAACTCGAAAGAATAATTTTGTTTATGTCAGAATGCTGTGAAGTTTTAGAATATATGGCAGATCTAGATATGCCAATTTATCACAGAGATATAAAGCCACATAATATCATGTTATCTCCCAAAAAAGGAGTTGTATTAATAGATTTTGGGCTATCCAAGGGAGTAGACGCCGGTGAAGGAATTTCTAAATCAGGAGGTGCTCACACCATGGGTTGGTCGCCACCAGAAAGAGAAAGAGGAGTTACTGGGCCTTTCACAGATGTTTACGGGTTAGGTCAAATACTTTGGCATCTATTGACAAATGAGGATGCAGGTATATTTTCCAGCGATTACAGATCAACAAAAATTATTGAGTCAGGCCATCCACGATGGCTTGGTGAACTTGTAAATTTAGCAACTATTCCAGATAATACTTCAAAACGTATCCAATCAATATTTGATTTTAGAATTATGTTAGAACAAGGTCATTTAAAAGAAATTTAGTTGTTGCATAATTTTTAATTTTCTATTTTTCTATTTATCCACGAATTATACATCGGAGACTTCAATTTAACTAATCTAGTTCCCAAAACTGCTTCTTTATCGGGCCACAACGATTCCAATCTTCTAAATGTTGAGCAATGTCTAAATCCAAGGGCATGTAAATATTCATGATAAAGTACGCTAGCAGCCAAACGTTCCCATTTATGTTGGAGCAAGTCTGGATGTAAATCTATTCTTCTTACATCACTGGGTCCAAGAGTGTTGGCATATGGCCAAAAATCCTTACCTCTTGCTATAATTTCCCCTCTGCTATTTTTTCTCACCCATCTACTATTTTTCTTAAACCTGCAACAACCCATCATAGTTCTGTTATTTTTACGTAACTTTCCTAAAGTAATTTTATCCAATTCATTAACTTGAAAATCTTTTAGTTCGGTAATATTCATCATTTTACTGATTACATCTTTGCCAACCCGATCAATAAATTCCATACCTAACGATAGTATTCAACTAATAAAAATATTATTGATAAAAGATTATAATTTCTTATTTTAATAAACATAATATTCTTAAACGGAAACCTTGGGGCATTATGTAATAGGTGATTAAGAATGAATGGAAATATTTCAAAAGTAGGATTTGCGGCTAGTATGTTATCAGTTGGTTTCTCATTGTACCTGTACTTCATAACAGGTGATGAAAACTTAGGAATATTTGTTGGTTTATGGGCACCTACTCTGATTCTAGCTACAAAAGAAATTGAAGGCATGATGGATAATTAAGGATACAATCTCCTTTCTGACCATTCATTGTCTTGGATTTTTAATATTATTCTTTCATGTAATCTATTTGGTCTTCCAGACCAATATTCTATTGAACTAATTTTTATTATATATCCTCCCCAATGATCTGAAAGAGGTATTTCTTTTTCCTCGAACTCAATTTCTGTATCTTGAAATTCTTTTATTAGGTGGTCTAATGACTTTAATGGTCTACTTTGTATAGAAGTAAATGCTGCAACTTGACTTTGTCTAGGCCTAGATCTATGGTATTCTAGTACTTTATTTCTGGGCATCAAACTAGCGATTCCCGTTATTCTTACCTGCCTTTCCATTTCAGGCCAAAACATTACTCCGGAAACATTTCTGTTTTGATTTATCTCATTCGCTTTATTACTACCAAGATTGGTAAAAAAGCCTATCTCAAAATTATTAATATATTTGACCAAAACCATTCTGCTCTGTGGATTTCCACTCTCATCAATCGTAGATAGGCATATTGCATTGGCTTCAATCAATTTTTTATTTCTAGCTTCTTCTATCCAATTGATTAACAATTCAAGAGGCACCTTATTATCGGGTATCTCTAATCTTCCTCCGTCTCTGTAGTTGACCCTCATTTCTTCGACCATGTTTTATTTGTGTAACCACTTCTCTTAAGATTTATTGGTTCATCTTTCTTCAAATTATCTAAATTCATTGAACATGATATTATAAGCGAAATGCGTTTACGTCCATTCATGATGAGGATTCCCTCAAATAAAATTAGCCTAAAAAAGAACGCATTAGTATTAACTTTTATTGGTCTTGCACTTATGGTAGTGCAATCGGTAAATGCAGCAACTATTGATCCAGAAGTTGTTTATGCAGATGATAATCTAGGAAGAGCTACATTCTTCTTATTCTTCATTGGATATATTTCAATGGGAGCAGCATTCATATTTTTCATGAGTGAAAGAAATAACGTAGCCCCTGAATACAGGACTACAATGACAATCTCAGCATTAATTGTTGGTATTGCTGCATTCCACTACTATTACATGAGGGGAGTATACATCGATACAGGTGTAGTTAGTACAGATTACAGATACATGGATTGGATTATCACTGTGCCGTTAATGGCATTAAAGTTCCCGTCATTAATCGGTAAAGATGCCATCACCGACGCCAAGTTACCAATAATAGGTGGTTTTACTGGTGTTTGTTTTACAGGCGCATTAATTATGATTTCATTCGGTTACATGGGTGAGACAGGAGCTTTGCCTCCAGCAGTAGGATTAATTCTCGGAGGAGTTGGATGGGCTATGATAATGGTTGCAACTGGACTTCCATTCGGCCTTTATGATGGTCTTGGAGTTGATAATAGTAAAATTAAAGAAGAACTTGTTTGGAGCGCTAATGCTCTAAGGACATTCATATTAGTTGGTTGGATAATTTATCCTCTCGGTTACTTAGTTGGAACAGAAATGATTGATGCTGGTTCAGATGGACAAGAAATAATGGCCATACTTTACAACATTGCTGACATGATAAATAAAATCGGTTTCGGTATAGTAGCATGGATGGGTGCAAGGAAAGCATCTGCACACATGTCCTTTTAATTAAAAAATATGTTAAAAGATGACCTCTCTCTTTTTGGGAGAGGTCATCTAACTATTTTATACCTTGATAATTTATTAATTTAATATACTTGGTATACTTGAATAATTAATGATATTCGACAATATTGTTATTAATGAAAAATTTGAGAGTTACTAATTATCCATTCCTCCTCCCAATTATTACCGCTTTCCTTAATTACCTCCAAAGTTCGACTTGACTTATGTTAAAATTAACTGAGTTACCAGGTGTCGGAGATTCTATTGCAAATAAATTGATTGAAATACTCGGATCTAAAGAAGAGGTAGAGAGGATATTGGATGAAGGCGATGTCAATACACTATCAAGTATAGATGGGATTTCATTACAGAGGGCTGTTAAATTAATAAATGCTAAGAATGGAAACTTAAAGGAAATTACTTGTACTGACGAGAGTCGCAAACTCCATAGTGATTTAATTGAACAAATTTCTAAATATGTTAAGACAAATGCTGGTAAAAGTAGACTATCTATAATGTCCCCACTGACTAGAAGTAGCTTAAATCTAATAAATATAAGACAAAATTGGGCAACAGAATCTATGTGCTTCGTAGCTAATAATTTAAATTTTCAACAAAAATGGATTAACTCTATTTCAGGTTTATCTCAAACAATTCAACCAAATACTAGAATAGATAGAGTAATAGTTATCCCAGATGCATCACTCTTAGACAGTTTAAATCAAGTTAGTAAAAGATGTAGGATTATTGTTAGGTCGCCAAATGAGACATGGAATGATTATTTGGGCTTAAATAAAGTTACTTGGATTGGCTCAAATGCACCAAATGAATCTCCGCCTGGATGGGTCATATCAAAAATAAACGACTCATTAAATTCTATGATTCCTGAAATACCATTGGAATGGCTAAAATTAAATTATTCAAATCTATCTATTCTATCAGAATTATCTGATATAGAGTGGCCAGTGAATTATATTGGCGAAAAAATAGGAGAGGCACTCAATGGATTAGATAATTTACCATTGATTCTAGAATCTATGAAAAATGAATCAAACCAACAGGAAATATTAGAAAAAGTAAGGGACGGCCTTTGGGCCGAAGTTAAGTCTATTGAAGGTTCGGTCAACGATGCAATAGTATCGGGAACTTCAGATGCCTCAATGTCTTTTGAAGGGAATGAAGTATTGTCATACTACTCAGATATTAGCAGTCTAGAGATGAGATTAAAGAGAGTAGTTGCAGATTCGATGGAACAACCTCTTGAATTAGGTAAGATTAGATTAAGTGATTACCTAAATAAAACTGGCATCAATATCCCCTTTGAAATATATTCTAATGATTATCCTTGTATCATAAATCGAGAAATATTGGATATAATAGAAAATAAATTGGATTCAGCAATATTGTCCGAACGTAGTACAGGTGAAATTATGCTGGCAAATTCAACTCAAAAAATTATAAATTTATCAAATATTGCTATTTCAAATTGTATCGAAATTGATATGTGGCTAGGAATTGGAAAGTGGGCTATTGAAAATAGATGTACAATGCCAAATATTTTTACTAGTCATCCAGGGATTTGGGTGAGGGATGCAAGACACCTACTTCTTGACTGTGAGCCGGATCCAATTACATATGGATTGGGAGAAATATCCGTTCAGGGTGATCGCGACCGAATAGCATTATTGTCGGGGGCTAATTCAGGAGGAAAAACAACTCTTTTAGAAACTTTAGGTATGATTACGATACTTGCTCATTGTGGCCTACCAATACCGGCTTCTGAGTCCAAAATAGGTTTGTTGGATGAAATTCATATGTTAGCAAAGGTATCAGGTACGCAATCGGCTGGTGCCCTTGAGAGGACACTTAGGAGGCTAGCAGAAATTTTAGTTTCAAACAAGAGAAAATTAATTCTTGCTGATGAATTAGAAGCAATCACAGAACCTGGTTCCGCTGCATTAATTTTAGGTGGATTACTTTCTGCATCAAATAATAATTTAGATACCAACGTACTTCTTGTAACTCATATTGGGCCTTCTATAAGGAATATTATGGGAGATAAAGTTAGGATAGACGGAATTGAAGCACAAGGATTGGATGAAAATATGGATCTCATAGTAGATAGGACTCCTAAGAGGAATCACATTGCTCGTTCTACGCCCGAATTAATAGTTCGAAGATTGGCAGCAAGGTCATCGGGACCTACTGAAAAAATATTTTCCGATTTATTAAAGATATTCTAATTGCCCTTAATTCAAATCAGGAAAAATACAATACGCTGGTTTTTTGAAGAATTTATGCCTATATTTAGCAATAATGACATATATTATATTTCTTAATGGCAAAGGTAAAAGCCAAGTAATTGGAAATAATATTTTATAATGCCATTTCAAATAAATTAAGCATCGGATAGCTGCAGATGATTTAACGTAAGATTTACCATTTCTTATTAAATATACAGTATCTGCTACCTGTTGGCTTTTAGGTAATTTTGATATAATTAATTTTCCTTCTTCACTACTATTTGATAAAAATTTTATTGAATTCTTTTGACTTAAGCGAGGATGTAAAAAATTGGCTAATTTTGAGCAAAGACCACAATCACCATCCATCAATAAAATATCTTTATCCATTTATTCAAACTCCTATTAAGTAGATTCTAAACTCCAAGTTCTTACTTTAACTCCTTTGGTAACATGGACTAAGTCGGCTTTCTGTAAATCTTCGATACCCAAATCATAAAAACCGGTCAAAGTATTAACTTCAATATCTGCAACAGCATCTTGAAACTCCCATGATGAATGCTGTGTGTGCGCTATTTTCGTCTTTCCTTTGTGATTGACATATAGGCAATATCGTTCAAATAGGAATTCTTCAATTGTCCCTTTTTCAGCTGTACGCAACTTTCCGATTGCAAATGATTTACCCTTCAATTCTATTCCATTACTTTTACGCTTAGAATTCCAATTATATTCATTATCTTTTCCAACCTTGACTTTAGCAAAAGCATATTTGTATGGCAAACCATAAGCCCAAGGCGCAAATTTACAAGTGATGCGACTATGTGCTTCTAAAGTCAAAAATAACACTCCCGATTTATTATTTTTTTTGACATATATCCTAATATTGAACTCTGGAAATGTTGAAACCATTGGTAAGGAAGGAAGATAATGCGGCCTAACGTTCTCCATAGTAAATGGAATTGTCCCCACATATGCCTTTCCATTAAATAGATCAAGTTCCAAATCATTTGGGATATATTTTTTTAATTTATTTGGATCAACTTCCCAGTGTAAAAACGTTAAATTTATCCAATTTTGCCTTAAAGACCAATTTCTAATTGGCATTGGAAAAGGAATATGTTCTGTGCCCCATACCCCGCCTCTCATATCATGTGCTTTGCCTTATGTTACTAAAAACAATTATGCTAACCCAACTACATTCAAATAAGATTAATATATGATAATATTTTTTTATAAATTTGAAAGAAACACTAAGAATTTACTATTGGAGATACTTCTTTACCTATTATTTCAATAGCATCCATTAATTGCTCATGACTTAATTTAGCATTATCCATTTGAAATGAAAATCTAGTTATTCCTCCCAAGGCCTCGCTATGACGAATTATTTTCTCTGCAACTTCTTGGGCATCTCCAATTGCATAAGCACCAAGTGGCCCAGTTTGCTCATCAAATCTACTTCTTGTAACTGGTGGCCAACCTCTTTCTTTACCAATACGAGTAAATGTCTCTGCATATCCAGGGAAATAAACATCTCTAGCGTTCTGTGCATCTTTTTCTACATATCCTAATGAGTGTATTCCGATCTTAAGCATGTCGGGGGAATGTCCGGCCTTTGCGCCAGCTTCTCTGTAAAGATCTACTAATGGCCTAAAACGATGAGTTTCTCCTCCAATAATTGCAATCATAAGAGGTAAGCCAAGTAAACCAGCACGAACAAATGATTGAGGAGTGCCGCCTACTCCAAGCCATATTGGTAAAGGATCCTGAAGCGGCCGGGGGTAAACTGGTTGATTATTCAATGCAGGCCTATATTTCCCCGACCAGGTAATTTTTTCATTATCTCTAATGGATAATAATAAATCTAATTTCTCCGAAAATATCTGATCATATTCTTGAATATTCAATCCAAATAATTGAAAAGATTCAGTAAATGATCCTCGCCCAACCACCATCTCAGCACGACCTCCTGAAATCAAATCAAGTGTTGAAAAATTCTGAAAAGCCCTCACTGGATCAGCTGCACTCAAAACTGTCACGGCACTCGTTAAACGAATTTTGTTTGTACGAGCTGCAGCTGCAGATAATATAACAGGAGGAGCAGAATCTAAAAATTCTTTCCTGTAATGTTCTCCTATTCCAAAAACATCCAGGCCCATTTTATCTGCATGTTCAATCCTATCTAGTAATTGATTTATTGACTTCGTACTTCTTTCCGGAGAACTCTTGACATCACCCATTTCTAAAGCTGCAAAACTATCAATACCAATTTCCATGGCTTATCTCATCAGGTTATGATATTTTATCCTCTGTTAATGAGAATAACAATACTCCAAACTTATCTTAATCTTTCTAAAGATTCTAAGGCACAATTTACATGAATGGCCGCCCCTAAAGGCAAAGCTTCTTCATCAACTTTGAACATTGGATGATGGACATCATAAGTAGCATTAATTTCAGAATTACTAACTCCAAGAAATGCAAAACAACCAGGTATTTCCTGAGTATAAAATGCAAAATCTTCGCCACCCATTATTGGAGGCATTTCTATAACTTTGTCATCTCCCAGGATATCTTTACCTATACTTTTAGTTAAATTCCAACAAGTACTAGAATTTACCGTAGGCGGATAATCATGACCAGGAAATGTTACTTCTGCTTCACAACGATTTGCTATCGCAATTGCCTCTGATATTTCCTTAACTCTTTTCTGTAAAGTACTCAATCCATCAAGTGTCAAGGATCGAATAGTTCCTTGTATTTCCAACTTAGATGGAATGACATTCCTTGCATCTCCTCCGTTAATCATAGTTACACTAATTACTCCAGATTCAAGGGGATTTAACTCTCTAGAAATAATCGTCTGCAACTCTACTACAATTTTTGATCCAGTAATTACAGGGTCTATTGTATTATGCGGCGCTGCAGCATGCCCCCCATTACCCTTTACTGTTATTTTTAAAGACGCTGCTGCAGCAAGTAAAGTACCATCCCTTGAAGCCAACATTCCCGTAGGCAATTGTCCTGCAACATGCAATCCAAATATCTGTTCTACGTCGGGATTTTTTAATACACCCTCGTCTCTCATCATTTTCCCTCCAGCCCCTCCTTCTTCTGCAGGTTGGAAAATAAGTTTAATAGTCCCCTCGATATTATCTTCATTTTCTTTCAATATACGTGCCGCTCCGAGTAACATTGCAGTATGGCAATCATGTCCGCAAGCATGCATCTTACCATCTATCTGACTTTTGAATTCTATATCGGTTTCTTCATGTATTGGCAATGCATCCATATCAGCCCTGAGTGCAACACAAGGGCCATTTCCATTTCCTATGGTTCCAACAACTCCAGTTATCGCAATATCCTTTTGAAAAGGAATATTCAATTCTGTAAGTGTGTCTTGTACCAATTTACTAGTTACAAATTCTTCATACATTAGTTCAGGATGGCGGTGAATTTCTCTCCGTTTTTCTATAATCCAAGGCTTTATCTCTTTTGCTCTTGAGAGTAGTAGGTCCGAATTCATGTTTCTTCACACGATTCAAAACATCATAATACTTTCTTTAATAACTTCTAGTTATTACCACAATCTTGAAAACATCTGACTGAGTAACATTGCCATGGCAAGCGAAGGTATGTACTACAGAATGATGGGAAATACGGGTTTACAAGTTTCTGTACTCTCTTACGGATTTTGGGCAACTTATGGGGTAAAAGATAGACTAATGGAAAATGAAGGTATAGAAATGGCAAAAAAATGTATGTCTATTGCTAGAAATGCAGGCGTAAATTGTTTTGATCATGCAGAGGCATATGGTAATCCAAATGGGGAGGCAGAACGACTTTTTGGTATTGCATTGTCAGAATTACAAGAAGAAGACTCTCAAAAATGGCGTAGGTCAGAATTAATAATAACTACTAAAATATTTTGGGGAGGAGATGGTGTAAACGAATCTGGATTATCTCGTAAGCATATCTTGGAAGGTCTCGATGCCAGTCTTGAACGCTTACAACTTGATTATGTTGATATGGTGTTTTGCCATAGGCCTGATCCATTTACGCCTACATCAACCATAGTTCGTGCTATGAATGATGCAGTTCGTAATGGATGGGCAACTTCTTGGGGGACTTCTGAATGGTCCGCTGCCCAAATTATGGAAGCTATTTGGTTTGCTAAATCTGAAGGTTTAGAGCCTCCAATGTATGAACAACCTCAGTACAATATGTTACATAGGCAGCGCTTTGAACAAGAGTACTTCCCCCTATTTCAACCTCCATATAACTATGGAACAACTATCTGGTCACCACTTAGGTCTGGATTTTTAACAGGCAAGTATAATGAAGGAATACCTGAAGATTCACGCCCAACTCAAAAAGGTTATGAATGGCTTATTGATGATTTGAAGCAAAGGAAGGCAGCTGGCGAAGTTGAGATTGTAAAAAATTTAACTAAATATTCTGAATCAAAATTTGGCTGTTCTACTGCTCAACTAGCATTAGCATGGTGTTTAAAGAATCCAAATGTCAGTACAATTCTTATTGGAGCAACAAAACCCGAGCAAATGGAAGAAAATTTAGGATGTATTGCTATAGCTGAAAAACTTACAGATGAAAATATTGACGAAATTAATGCCATACTTGGAAATAATCCTGAGAGTTGGATGGGCTATGGAGCAGCAGGCGCACGTCAATTAAAAACATTATAATTAATTACGAATGTTAAAATGTATATTGCCTACCAAAAACATATGAAAGGCATCTCTGACCTAAAATGGTCTTCAGATTTTGTATCTCAAACTCCCGGTGATAGTACTGAAGAAAACTTTCCTCGTCAGGTATTAAATGCATGTTGGTCTCATGCCATTCCTTCAATTGTACCAAATCCAAAGATGATCATTTGGTCCGAAGAAATGGCAAATATTCTAAAAATTGATAAAATAGAGACTGATTTCCTTTCCGGTAATAATCTATGTACAGGCATGGTTCCTTTTGCTCAATGTTACGGCGGTCATCAATTTGGATCATGGGCGGGCCAATTAGGAGATGGAAGGGCAATAACTTTGGGAGAAATTAATTCTGAATTTGGAAAGTTAGAGTTACAATTAAAGGGTTCAGGAGTAACTCCTTATTCTCGTTTTGCAGATGGTAAATCTGTACTTAGATCTTCAATTAGGGAATTTCTTTGCAGCGAAGCCATGCACCACTTGGGAGTGCCAACTACTAGGGCACTTTCGTTATGTACTACGGGCGAAAAGATAACTCGCGATGTTCTTTATGATGGTAATCATTCTACTGAAGAAGGGGCAATCGTATGTAGGGTTGCACCTAGTTTTATACGCTTTGGCTCTTTTCAAATTCATGCTTTTAGGGGAGATGTGGCTTCTCTGAGGAATCTAGTAAATTACACTATTAAAACCCATTTCTCGCATCTAAATTCTACAGGTGACCAATTACTCATTGATTGGTTAAAAGAGGTTGTTGAAAGTACAGCTTCTATGATTATTCATTGGATGAGAGTTGGTTTTGTTCACGGAGTAATGAATACGGATAATATGTCAATACACGGCTTAACTATTGATTATGGTCCATATGGTTGGATTGAAAACTATGATTCTCATTGGACTCCAAATATTACTGATATTTCCACTGCTAGATACCGTTTTGGTCAACAATCAAATATTGCAGGTTGGAATTTAGCTAGACTATTAGAATCTATTTCACCTTTATTCAATAATACGGACGAACTTCATAATTTAATGTTACATTACGATACGTACTTCTCAAAAGAGTATGAAAATATGTGGTGTAAAAAACTTGGAATATTGAAATATGATGCTAAATTAATAGATGATCTTATTCAATTATTCCATGAAAATGAAGTTGATATGACTATATTTTTTAGGAAATTAGCAATGATAAATCAATCAAATTTTTCTTCTATTTCTGAAAGCTTCTATGGTGGTAAATTATCACAAGATTGGATTAAGTGGTTAACACAATATCTTGAATATGTAGTTCCTAAAAGAGGAAAACTAATGAATTCAATAAATCCTAAATATGTATTAAGAAACTGGATGGTTCAGTTAGCAATTGAAAAAGCTGAAAATAAAGACTTTTCACTGCTAAATGAATTATTTGAACTTATTAAATTACCATATGATGAACAATTTGACTTTGAATCCAAATGGCATCAAAAGAGGCCAGATTGGGCAAAAAATAAGGTGGGATGTTCGATGCTTTCCTGCTCAAGTTAATTTTTTGGCAGAAAGTTTTGTACTGGAATATGGATTTTAAAGTGCCCCATTTTACTATCTATGCTAAATAGCAAACCGATGCGGGGTCGATTAGGGTTGCTTATTGGTTCGATTCTCAGACTTAGGAATCGAGCCCGATTTGGTCATGGCTTTAGAACGCCAGGGAATAACTGAACCCTTCGAAGTTCAAAGAGAATCTATTCCAGATTCAATCCAAGGTCGTGATGTGTGCTGTAGGGCGCCAACAGGCTCAGGCAAGACCCTTGCATTTGGATTACCTCTTTTAGCCAGAACTGAACGTGCTAAAAGTAAAAGGCCTACGTCTTTGATACTTACTCCGACACGAGAATTAGCCGAGCAAATACGTACTGTCCTAACTCCATTAGCAAAAGCTATTGATATGGATGTTTTGTCTGTTTATGGTGGCGTTGCTTATAGAAATCAACTACGTGGTTTAGAGGATGGTGCCGAAGTCTTAGTCGCCTGCCCGGGAAGGCTTTTGGACCTCATTGATAGGCGCGCAGTATCATTAAATGATGTAAGTATCATAGTTTTAGATGAAGCCGATAGGATGGCAGATATGGGATTCATGGAACCTGTTTGTGATATTATAGAAATGTGCTCCGAACAACGTCAAACTATTTTATTCAGTGCAACTTTAGATGATGATGTAATCGATATAGTTGAAAAATATCAAAATGATCCTGTAACTATAGAAGTCGGCCCTGAAGAAGTAAGTATGGACAGTATGGAACATATGTTTTGGACTGTAAAGAATCACAATAGGGCAGAAGTTGCAGCTCAAATAGTACGTAAATCTGGAAGAAGTATAATTTTTTGTAGGACAAGAGAAGGGGTAAATCGACTTGGCGATGAGATGTTCCAAGAAGAAATATCTTCCACAATATTACATGGTGGATTAAATCAAAATCAACGAGATAAGGCTATGAGAAAATTTAGTACTGGAAGAACAATGGTATTAATTGCCACCGATGTAGCTTCTAGGGGAATTGATGTAGAGGGGGTCAATTGTGTGATAAATTACGACCCTCCTGAAAATGGTAAAGCATACAAACATCGAAGTGGAAGAACTGCTAGGGCAGGAACATCTGGGATAGTAATATCATTCGTACCCAAATCTAAACAAAGAGGCTATACAAGGATACAGAGTAATGTTGGTATAAAATGCCGATTTACACTCCCTCAAATTGAAACACTGAAGGAAAATGAATTTGAATTAGTACCTCCTGAAAAAGAGGATAGAAGTTCAAGAAGAGGTGGAAGAAATAATGGCCGCCGATCTTCAGGGGGCTCTAGGAATAATCGTTCAA
>MDSY01089950.1_pt1 | contig 19765 bp, 17 predicted proteins | sample 811131 | NCBI WGS metagenome assembly MDSY01 (sample SAMN05326643, study PRJNA326480) | marine metagenome | isolation source: seawater | place: Atlantic Ocean: South West | collected 2010
ATCTGAATCAATGTAAGCATAGGAGTGACTATAGGCAAACGTTGTGCCAAAAAACAAAACGAGAAGAAAAAAATATTTCAACATAAGGTGCAATTGACCAATTGAACGGCGAAGATACATAATTATTGTAAAGAATCAGCCACTATATGTAGCCTTAGATTTCTGTTGATAATGCTTTTTTTAGAATTAAACGGCTTACTCTTTTATGAGCTTTAAAATTGCGCTTTTACCTTCAGTACGAAGCTCAATAAAGTAAGCGCCAGGAATTAATTTAGTAAGTTCTATATCCTGAACCTCCAAAGACTTATTTAAAGCCAAAATAATTCTTCCAGAAGGGTCTAAAAGAAGAACTTCACATTGCTTGAATACATTTGATTCTATCGTAATACTCGATTTTGTTGGATTTGGATAAACCTTTACGTCTTCCCCTTCTATATGCGAAATACCAGCGGAGGTGCAATCCGTTTTCAAGGTCTCGAACCAATTAAAGGCATCTGTTAAAGAAGGTAGAACACAGTCATTGTGCATACCATCACCCTTGTAAACGGCCTCTACATCAACTGCTCCATTGGCAATCATCGCAGCCTCTGCTGCTAAAGCGTTTTGAAACGAAACCTGCTCATCTCCTGTACAATAATACATTTTAACCGGTCTTGTAGGAAGCCAATCGTGATTGTCATTCGCCGCCATCGCTTGCCAAATAGGATGGTTTTGATCTGGTGTGGCAGATATAAAGTTTTCCAATACCGTATCTTCTACAAAAACTTGGATCTCTTGTGGAAGCTGATCGTTCAAACTTCCCATATTTAAAGTGTAGTTGTTGCCATTAAAATAAGGCTCTACAATTTCATCATAAGGAGACTTTAATATGTCAGAATAGCTTGTATATAAGTTTCCATAGACGCGTTGGTAGGCAGCCATCAAATACACAATATATCCAGGGTTAGAATACGATGCAGCTAGGATTGTATCTGCCATAGCCCCTGTGATTTCATAAGGCCCTGAGCAAGGTGCCGAAGCTAGAACATTAAATTCTTCGAGTAAATTATTGTCTTCGATATATTTATGCGTAGCCATTGCGGCATGACCTCCCTGAGAATATCCTGTTATAAAGAGCTCTCCATTATCAGGTTCCATTCCAGGGATTTCGCCCAAATTTTGTGCCTCACGAACGGCTCTAATCATATCTAATGTCGCAGTAGCTTCTGATTCGCCATGACAGTATGGATGCAAGCCAGGACCCTCGCCCATACCCAAGTAATCGGGCATTACAACTTGATATCCACCAGCAGCAAATATTCGTCCGATATATGTCTCCGAAACATCTTCCGAAGGAACATCAATTTTTCGAAGGCTCGTTCCGTGTTCATAGACCGCTAACGGAAAACCTTGACAATCAGGACTAACAGGAATGCATAGCGCTCCCGAAGCAATAGTTGGTGTACCATCAACATCCGTAGTATTGTAAACCACTTTATAAGTGTCAACTGAATAAGGTAAGGATAAGCCAGAGATTGCCGCCAAGGTGATTGGTTCTATGGTATTTATATAAGAGGAAGAAATAAAATATTGGCTTTGAGCGGATCCAAAGCATAAAGTTGAAAAGAATAATGTAATGATTTTGGAATAGGTTGTCATGGTCTCATTTTTAGGAAGACGTAAATTAAGAAAATAAGGTGATAGATAAAAAAAACAGAGGGGTAGATTCTGCTATAGCTCCCCTAAATTCATCCCAATCGTGAAGCTTAGCTTTGGATAAAATCCTTTTTGATCTACAGATTGATCTGTTGAGTTTCCAAAACCATCTGCCCAAGGATCTAACTTATCAAAACCCAAACCATAATCGAGCCCGAGCATTCCAAACATAGGTAAGAACACGCGGATTCCAATTCCCGCCGAACGTTTAACGTTAAAAGGATTAAACTTATTAAATGTCGGATATGTATTTCCTGCCTCGACAAATGTGAGGGCATAAAAAGTAGCTGATGGGTTTAGGGATATAGGATAACGCAACTCCAAGGTGTATTTTGCTATTATTGGATCTCCCCCTGTAGACGACACATACTGGTCTTCATATCCGCGAAGCGCAATAATTTCTCTACCACCGAGCTGATTCACGCCCGAAAGACCACTTCCTCCCATTGAGTAACGGTCAAAAGGAGTAACGCCCTTGTCATTATTATAAGCGCCAATGTAGCTAAAGCCAAACCTCGGCATGAGCACAAGTTTTTTATCTGCAGTCAATGGAACATACCATTCACCAGTAAATCTGAAACGATAGTATTCAAGATACTTGTAGCGTTCTTGATTTGTTGCTGTCGTGTAATCCACATCTGTAAATAAGGAATAAGGCAATGTAGCTTTTGCTAGAAATCTAAAATTAGACCCGCTCTGTGGATAAATAGGCGCACTTACGGAGCTTCTTTGTAGTGTATACTGGAAGGCGATATCATTTGCAAAGCCCTCAGTGAACAATGGAAACCTAAAGTCATTTACTACATCATAATACTGGTAGCTAAGCTCATATCGGGCAGTAAAATAATCATCCGGCCATTTCTTTCTTCGCCCAAGCCCTATTCCTACACCAGTGATTGAAAGACCATTGTAATCAGGATTTGTACGCAACAAGCCGTTTGAACTTAAAGAGGTGTTGTTTACCCAAAATGACAAGGAGTTTGGCTTCTTGCCTCCAAGCCAGGGCTCTGTAAATGAAAAATTATATCCTTGATAAAACCTACCATTCGATTGTGCTCGGATCGACAAACGCTGACCGTCTCCACCTGGTAACGGAGTCCACGCTGATTTTTTGAAAAAGTTTTTTGTAGAGAAGTTATTAAACGTTAAGCCAAGAGTTCCTATAATTCGACCTGAAGAGGTTGGTCCAGCTCCCCCATAACCTCCGGAAAGCTCGATTTGGTCCGATGACTTTTCCTCAACTACATATTCAATATCGACCGTTCCGTTCGCTGGGTTTGGAAGCGGATTTACCTGAAATGCTTGCTCATTAAAAAAGCCAAGTTGTGATAACTCTCTTTGGGTACGCATGATATCTGCTTTATTAAATAGGTCGCCGGGCTTTGTTCTAATTTCACGAAGGATTACATAATCATTTGTTTTGTTATTCCCTTTTATTGTAACAGTACCAATTCGCGCTTCTTTACCCTCTAGCATTCGAATCTGATAATTAATATGACGATCCGTAACATTTGTCTCTACCGGAATGATTTGAAAAAACAGATACCCACGGTCCATATATAGCGATGAAATATCTCGGCCGTCACCATTACCAAAAATTCTTTGTTCGAGCAGTGACTTGTTATATAGATCCCCTTTTTTAATACCTAAAATAGTGTCAAGATAAGATGAACGGTACTTCGTATTTCCAGTCCATTCAATATCACCGAAGTAATACTTCCCTCCTTCATTCACCGTTAGCTCGATAACAAGATTTTTTTCATCGATTTGATAAACAGTATCAGATGTAATCTCTGCATCTCTAAGCCCCACACCGTTGAACTTATCAATCATTGCCAACTTATCTGTTTCATAAGTTGATTCCGTAAATTTAGAACGCTTGAAGATTCTTAAGATTGATTTCTTTTTTGTATCCTTCATCGCCCATTTAAGTTTCCATAGTGGAACCTGAGTCACTCCATTAATCTTAATTTCTTTAATACCTACCTTAGCTCCTTTCTCAATATTAATTGAAAAGAGCTCAGAATTGTTAATTACGGTATCTTTGATTCTATCAATATCGACCTTTACATTGTAAAATGCCTTGTCTCGAAAGTAACCACGTATTTGATTTTTTGTCTGAAAAACTAAGTTTTCAGTAATTGTCTTTCCTGAAAACAATAAAATCTCTTCACGGATTTTATCTGCCTCTCTCTTAGAAACCCCTTTAAACTTAAAACGGGAAAGTTTGGGCCTTGGACGAAGGTCAATAATTAAATAAACCACCCCAGCTATTTCTTTTTCTGCATATATAGAAATATTAGAAAACAATCCTTCTGCCCAAAGATTCTTGATTGCCGTACTTATTTGCTGACTCGGAAGGGTGATGGATTGGCCTTGTCTTAGTCCTGCAATAAGCCGAATGGCCTGATGGTCGTAATTATCCGCACCATAGATTCGTATTGGGCCAAGCTCATATTCTTTGGGAGATAGGTAGTTAAAATCCAATTCAGATAGGGATGTCGATCCGACCTGAGCTTGAGCCTGAAGCGTGAGAAAAAAGATGGAAACTAAAAAGATTATCCTTCTCATTACTCGCTCTTTATTTGTTCTGATACCAAACCAAACCGTCGTTCTCGATTCTGATAATCGTATATCGCTTCATACAGTTCCTTCTTCCCAAATTCTGGCCAAAACATATCTAAAAAGTAAAATTCTGTATAGGCTATTTGCCAAAGAAGAAAATTGCTTACACGATGCTCACCGCTTGTGCGAATCAAAAGCTCCGGATCAGGAATACCTTTTGTAGTAAGTTCGTTGGAGATTAGTTCGTGGTCTATTTTTTCTTCTGTAATAATGCCATGCTTTACCTGTGAAGATATGCTTTTAACCATCTGCTCAATTTCCCATTTAGAGCTATAGTTCAAGGCTAAAACCAAAGTGATACTTGTATTGGTTTTTGTCTGTTCGATTGCCTCCGAAAGACTTTTTTGACAATGTTCTGGTAAACCAATGATGTTTCCTATGGCTTGAAGACGAACTCCATTCTCATTCAATTCATCTAATTCATTCGCCAAAGACATAACTAAAAGGTTCATGAGACCTTCTACTTCTTCTTTGGGTCGATTCCAATTCTCTGTGGAAAATGCGTAAAGTGTTAGGTATTTTACTTTTAGGTCTGCGGCAGTTTTAAGCGTTTCCCTAACGGCATCAACCCCTTTTGAATGCCCATATAATCTATCCTCACCTTGAGTTTTTGCCCAACGTCCGTTACCGTCCATTATGATAGCAATATGCTCAGGAATTGCCTTAAGGTCTATATGGTTTAAGTCGCTCATTATTAGAAGTAACGAAGATAAGTAAACATTCTTGTATGGGCATTATAGCTTATTGTGCTTAACAAGTCTTAACAAGGGGCCCGAAAAAATGATTCGTGCTTGTTACTCAGCCAATACAATAAGCTTGTTCTGGTTTAATTCTGCAACGCCACCGTTAATAGCAACGCTAATTTTCTCTGAAGAATCAACAACAATCATATCATTTTTCTGCTCCTCTAGCAGAGGTGCCTCTAGCTCAACAATTAGGTTTCCTTTTTTCAATGCTGAGATTACAGGCGCGTGATTATTCAAAACCTGAAAAATTCCATCTAAGCCAGGAAGAGAAACTGATTTCGCTTCACCGCTAAAAACATTAGATTCTGGAGTAATGATTTCTAACTTCATTATACTAAGCTTCAGCAAGCATTTTTTCTCCGGCGGCAACAACATCTTCAATTCCACCTTTTAAGTTAAAGGCAGCCTCAGGATATTGATCAAACTTACCGTCTAGAATATCATTAAATGCTTTGATTGTTTCTTGGATATCAACAAGAACTCCAGGAAGACCCGTAAACTGCTCAGCAACATGGAAAGGCTGAGACAAAAATCTCTGAACTCTTCTAGCTCTGTGAACGACCATTTTATCCTCCTCAGAAAGCTCGTCCATTCCAAGAATGGCGATAATGTCTTGTAATTCCTTGTAACGCTGAAGTGTTACTTTCACACGCTGTGCACATTCATAATGCTCATCTCCAACAATCTCAGGAGTAAGTATTCTAGAAGTTGAATCTAATGGATCCACTGCTGGATAAATACCAAGCTCAGCAATTTTTCTAGACAATACTGTAGTAGCATCAAGGTGGGCAAACGTATTCGCCGGTGCAGGGTCAGTAAGGTCATCCGCAGGGACATATACCGCCTGAACAGATGTAATAGAGCCACTTTTTGTTGAAGTAATTCGCTCTTGCATTGCGCCCATCTCGGTTGCTAGTGTTGGCTGGTAACCAACAGCTGAAGGCATTCTTCCTAAAAGAGCAGAAACCTCAGATCCTGCTTGGGTAAATCTAAATATATTATCAACGAAGAATAGGATGTCTTTTCCTTGACCCTCTCCATCACCATCTCTAAAATACTCGGCAATTGTTAATCCTGAAAGTGCAACTCTCGCACGTGCTCCTGGAGGCTCATTCATTTGTCCGAAGACAAATGTTGCTTTTGATTCCTTCATCTCGTCAAGGTCAATTTTATTAAGGTCCCAACCTCCATTTTCCATGGACGTCAAAAAGTCTTCCCCGTATTTGATAATTCCCGATTCAAGCATTTCACGAAGAAGGTCATTTCCTTCACGTGTTCTCTCACCGACTCCGGCAAATACAGAAAGACCTCCGTGTCCTTTTGCAATATTATTGATAAGCTCTTGAATCAAAACTGTTTTTCCGACTCCGGCTCCACCGAAAAGACCAATTTTTCCACCTTTCGCATATGGCTCAATCAAGTCGATTACCTTTATTCCCGTAAAAAGTATCTCAGTTGACGTCGATAAATCTTCGAACTTAGGTGCTTCTCTGTGAATTGGCAATCCATCCGCATTATCAACATCATTTATTCCGTCAATGGCCTCACCAACAACGTTGAATAAACGGCCTTTAATTTTTTCTCCTGTTGGAACCTTGATTGGAAGACCTGTAGATGTAACCTCCATACCTCTTGTAAATCCATCCGTTGAATCCATTGATATGGCTCTTACAGAGTTTTCACCAACGTGTGCCTGAACTTCAAGCACTACTCTTGTTCCATCAGTTTTGAATACCTCGAGGGCATCATATATCTTTGGTAACTCAAGACCTTTCTCAAAAGCAACGTCAACAACTGGGCCGATTACCTGAGATATTTTTCCTTTTAGACTAGACATTATATACCTGTTTGAATTTGGGTGCAAATATAATCCATTTATTCCAAATACAAATCACTTTTTTGGAATAAAAATTAGGGGGTTAAATATCATCAGAACGCCTCATAAGAAGTTTGACAGTTACATAGGAAAAGAAAAGACTTAAAATTGATACTGAACCAATAATGGTTAAGAAGTCTTTTAAAGAGAAACCTATTGGATATGGTTGTCCAGGGGCAATGTGAAGAAATCCAAATGAAAGCTGTGTAAAACATATTAGATAGCCAGCGGTGATCCCAATACAAATACCAAACAAACAAATCAATAGTCCTTGAAAAAAGAAAACGTTGAACAATGTCTTTTTGGTCAAGCCCATACTTCTAAAAGCCAGAAAATTATCTTTCTTTTCGATAAACAACATTGTTAGCGACGATACGAGGTTAAACGAAGCGAGCACAAAAACAAAAATTAAAATTAGGGTGAGGATTGCTTTTTCTGATTTACTGGTCTTAAAAATCAATGCGTTTTTCTCCTTGTATGTCTTTACCAAAAAATCCGGACCTAAAAAATTAGAAATCTCCTTTTTCAGTTTAATTAGGTCAGTCTTAGAAAGAGCAGAAAAATAAATATTTGTTAGCCTACCCGAAGTATCTTTAACAAGTTTTCTATATGCCTCAATGGGCCAAATCAGCGTCTCCTCATTGACCTCTTTGTTTCGGTAAAACAAAACGGAAGAAAGGTTTAATTTCTTCGTGTAAAAAGGATGCTTGGCACGCACACTAATATTTTGTTTGGGCAAGAACAGTTTAAAATTTCCATCTAGAGGCGCTTCCAACTTTTGAAGCAAAGAAATACCAATGATTCCCTCAGGGTTAATCTTGCTTCCAAGAGACGGGGGTGGACCTTTATAATTAGTATTGATAGAAATCACATCTAAGAAAGAGGAATCAATAGCAAACAATTTTGCATTGGTGCGTTTTACTCTAAATGTTTTATCAGAGGAAATAGGTCGATTATACTCCAATACAGCTAGGGCCTCTACACCTGAAGACATCGAGGATACACCCTTGATTTTCTTCAGTGCATCCCAATCTACATCTCGTTCATAAAAAGCTTTCCCCTTTGAAGAACGCACAACAATTGATGGATCAAACTCACTATAAATTTCATCAATTAACTGTTCCATGCCATTGAATGCAGAAAGAAGAACCACTAAAGCACAGGAAATACAGGCAATTCCTATTATAGATACGCGGGTAATTAAAGTAATGATATTCTTTTTCCGCTTCGAACGAAAATAGGTCTTTGCAATATAAAAGGCCGTTCTGATATTTATTTTTTTAGGAGTTCATCAATCTTTGAGGCGTAATCAAGAGAATCGTCTATATGAAATTTTAATGCTGGTATTTTACGCAAATTTTTTAGCTTTTTTCCGACCTCGCCTCTTATTCTACTTGCATTTGTCTCAATACTCTCAAAAACCTCTTGTTTATCCCGTCCTCCAAAAATGCTGAGGTAGCATCTAGCTAAAGATAGATCTGCAGTTACACGAACAACCGTCACAGTTACCATTGTTCCTAAACATATAGTAGCGTTTCGTTGTAAAAACACAGAAACTTCTGACTGGATTACCGATTCTATTTTACTTTGTCTTATTGATGCCATGTTACAAATTTAAGAATAGTATTTCATGATGTCCCGAAAAGTAAAAATGTATCTTTGTATCGTTGATGAAATCTTATCTCGAAATATTTAGATATACAATCAGGTATAGACTGCACACATTCCTTGTAGTGTTATGTAATATGTTCTTTGTGATTTTTAATCTGCTTTCTTTGGTTTTATTTATTCCAGTGCTACAGCTGATTTTCAAAAAACCCGAAAGCATAACGCTTGTTGCTGAGCCTGAATTTCAATGGGGCATTCCTGACACCTTCCTTTACGTTAAGGATTATTACAACTTTACCATGACCTCAATGGTGAGAAACAATCCGTTCGACGCGTTACTTTTCGTCTGTGTTTCTGTAATGCTTGCTTTTTTCTTTAAAAACTTATTTAGATACGGGGCGGTTTGGTTTCAGTCGGAACTCAGAATGGCTGTTGTTCGCGATGTCAGAAACAAGCTATTCAACAAGTCTATGAGCTTGCCATTGGCGTACCACACGAACGAACGAAAAGGAGACCTTATGGCTCGTATGGTTAGTGATGTAAACGAGATTGAAATTGCCGTTGTTTGCCTTCTTGAGTTACTTTTTAGAGAACCTTTTGCCGTACTAATAAATGTCACCACCCTCATATATTTAAGTCCGAGTTTGTCATTGTTTTCTTTTCTATTAATGCCTATTTCTGCCTTTGTAATATCAAGGATTGGAAAAAGCCTCAAACGAACAGCTAAAAAAAGTCAAGAACAAACAAGTGTGATGTATTCATCAATGGATGAAGGTATAGAGGGGGTTAGAATTATAAAAGCATTTAATGCAGCAAGCTTTGTTGTAAGGCGATTTAAGAAAACCAATTTGAAGCATCAAAAGCTCGTCACTAGAACAGCAAGAAAGAAAAACCTTTCACCGCTTTTAAATGAAACGATTGGGGCAGGAGTTCTTTTAAGTCTTGTTTGGTTTGGAGGTAGAATAATTTTAGGTGGCACCGAAAACGCACTTTCAGGAGAGATTTTTATGACCTTCATCATTGTGTTTTCGCAATTTCTAAGACCGATACAGAATATCTCTAAAAATATTTCGAATATGATCAAGTCACGGGCTTCTCAGGATCGAATCAATGAAATACTAAACCTCGATGAAGTTGTCGTTGATACTCCAAACGCTACGGGAATTAGTAGCTTCGATAAAGAACTTGTTTTTAAAAATGTTAGCTTCCAATATGAGTCGGAGCTTGTTTTAGATGACATTTCGTTTGCGATTGAAAAGGGGCAAAACATTGCCATTGTTGGAGAGTCTGGAAGTGGAAAAACGACATTAATTAATTTAATCCTACGATTTTATAACGTTAGCTCCGGCAGCATAGATATAGATGGTCAAAAAACGAGTGATATACGTATCAACGATCTTAGATCAATGATGTCCTTAGTTTCTCAAGACCCAATTTTATTTAATTCTAGTGTAGCTGAGAATATTGCTTTTGGTGAATCAGAGCCAAGCAGGGAAAAAATTATTGAAGCTGCAAAAATTGCCAATGCACATACCTTTGTTGAAAAAATGCAAAACGGTTACGATAGCATCATCGGAGAGCGAGGGAGTTTATTATCTGGAGGGCAAAAGCAAAGATTAAGTATTGCAAGAGCGATGTATAACAATCCAGAAATTTTAATTCTAGACGAGGCCACGTCTGCATTAGACCTTGAATCAGAAAAGCTAGTTCAAGAAGCTTTAGAGCGAGTTATGGAGGAAAGAACCTGCATTGTAATTGCGCATAGATTAAGTACAATCCGAAAATCTGACCTTATATTAGTCCTAGATAAAGGGAAAATAATAGAACGCGGTAATCATAGGGAATTACTTGAAAAAGAGGGGTTTTATAAGAAACTATATGACCTACAAATCAACTGATTTAAAATTTATTTAAACAAATCAGATTAGTTATGGTTATCTTTGCATATGCAAAGTCAATCTTCATTCTCACCACTGCAATTCGCCAAAAACAAAAACTCTATATTTTATAAGGTTTTAAGGCAGCGCGTCAATGAGTATTTCAAAAAAGAAAATATCTCGAGACATGCTAATGCAAGTATGGTTTTTAAAACTGTATGCATGATGGCGCTTTACCTTACGCCCTTTGTACTAATCGTTACATTGGACATTAGCTCATGGGCTGCTCTGGGGTTATGGACAGTTATGGGCATTGGCATGGCAGGTTGTGGCCTTTCGGTAATGCATGATGCAAACCACGGAGCGTATTCTAAAAACCCGGCTGTAAATAGCTTTATAAGCAAAATCTTAATCATTCTTGCGGGAAATCCAGCGAACTGGAGAATACAGCACAATGTACTGCACCATACCTACACCAACGTGTCAAACTATGACGAAGACATCGCTCCTCCTCCAGCAATTCTAAGATTTTCTCCTCATACAAAACGTTATAAGATTCACAAGTTTCAACATTTCTATGCTTACTTTTTTTACGGTTTAATGACGATTACTTGGTTCATTAACAAAGACTACGAACAAGCCGTAAGATACAATAAGATGGATCTTCTCAAAACACAAGGATTAACCTTTAAAAAGCATCTTCGAAATATTATCGTGAATAAACTAGTGTATGCGTCTATTTTCATTGCACTACCCTTTATATTTTGTCCTGCACCGTGGTATATAACTCTTGTAGGATACCTTCTAATGCAGTTTATTACTGGTTTTATATTGGGAATCATTTTTCAGCCCGCCCATGTTGTTCCTTCTTCTACGTATCCATTACCAACAGAATCAGGTGATGTAGATGCAGACTGGGCAGTAAGTCAAATGTACAATACTGCTAATTTCGCACAAAAATCAAGATTGTTTTCTTGGTATGTAGGAGGACTAAATTTTCAAGTTGAACATCATTTATTCCCAAACATCTGCCACATTCACTATAAAAAACTGTCTAAAATAGTAAAGGCTACGGCTGAAGAATTCGAGGTGCCCTATCACTCTTACAAAACCTTTGTAGGCGCATTAAAGGACCATACACAGATGTTGTATAAGTTAGGGAATCAAGATGTTGCGCCAGCCATTCATTAATGTCAAGTCAATTCTTGATAAAGGTTGATTTCGTTCCTTCCTTCACTCCTTCAAAAGATATAATGTATTCACCAGGAGCAAGGTGAGTACAGTTTATCTCTACTTGTTCAGTGGCTTGAATAAACTCAAATACTAGCTTACCAGAAGTGTGCATGATTTTACCTCTTTTTCCAATTAATTTTGGAGCTGTAATATTTAATTTGTCATTTGTCGGGTTTGGATAAACGAAAAAAGATTGATTTTGCTCATCAATACCAACACTAGAATCAATCGTCAAGTTTAGTGTTATCGTACTGTCGCAACCGGCTTCGTTAGAAATGACCTGCGTATAGACCCCGGAGGAGCTGTATGTCGTTCCGTTGAGGGTATATGTCTCAAATGCCGTCTCAAACAACTCTGAGCTGGTGCTTGTGTTTAATGTTAACGCCAAAGTAAGTGTAGAATCACAGCCCGCACTTGTTGTGAAAAGTTGAGTTGCAGATGAATTACTTTCTGTATAGGTAACACCGTCTATCCATGTATAACTGTCACAGGCGGATTGTATATCAGTTTGCGAAATAGAATTGTTGATCGTAAGGTCAAGGACGATTGTAGAGTCACATCCCTCGGAATTAGGAAGCGTTATACTAGCGGTATTGTTGCTTTCTGAATACGTAAGACCATCAATCCAGGTGTAAGCATCACAAGCCTGCTGAACATCAGTAGTCGTAGTGCCCAAGCCCTCTTGATAAACCCGAATATAATCGAGTACCAAATCACTTTCTGTAAATGTCGGATCAATCGAGTTTTGTATGGCGACATTTAATAAAATAAATTGATCTGCTATAAATGGCCAAGTACTCATGTTTTGAGGATCTGGCTGATAGGTATAATAGATAAAACCATCCACACTAAAATCAATTTTATCCTCTGTCCACTCCATGGCATAAATATGAAACGTATTGGAAACATCAGCAGCCATTGTTCCACCGTGATTCACTGTGGCTCCTGATGAAGAAGGAGTGTGAAGGGCACTCTGCACATAATTCTGATTTGAACCCCAATGCTCCAGTATATCAATCTCTCCGCATGCGGGCCATGCAGTTGTTCCAAAACCTTGCGTCTGCCAGTATGCTCCTGCTTCATTGATGTTTTTACCCAGCATCCAAATTGCTGGCCAAGTACCTATGCCAAAAGGCATTTTAGCCCGGGATTCAACACGTCCATAAGTAAACGCAAATTTTGAGTTTAACCGAGCAGAGGTATACTCCTTGGTCACACCTTGATCGGTGAAGGTTTCGTCTTTAGCAACAATATGAAGAAACCCATCTTCCACATATGAATTGTCTTCTCGATCCGTATAATGCTGGAGCTCATCGTTGAACCAGCCCCACCCATTTGGTAGAAGAGTTTGATGAAACCATTTTGATTCATCCACTGCACCATTTCCATCAAATTCATCAGACCAAACTAGATTATTAAAAACACTACACGACCCAATCGTTCCATCATATTGTAAATCATCAATGTAGGCCACAACTAAGTCATTGTTGTTTTCGCCATTTACCTGGAGCAACACACGGTTAAAATCTGTTCTTAATGTTGGATCAATAGAACCCGGATTGAAGTTAATATATGGGTCATCATCAAAATCGAAAGAAACATCTACCCATTGATTCAAAGAAACGTTTTTAATTATTTCACATTGCGTTTCCCAAGGAGCACCGATTGTTCCATCTTGAAGCTTTAGAGAAATTTGATTGTTTTGAGTCCCCGTCAAACTGCTAGATTGAATATAAATTTTTAAACTAAAAACATGGTTTGTAGAAAGGTCAAAGTTTTCGCCAATATCAAAACCTACATTTGCATATTGACCTCCATAATCATTATATCGCATTACTGTTGAAGAGGTATTCACGCCCTGAACATATGGGTTTCCAAAAACTAAGTCCATGTTGCAATCGTCTGCGAACCAAGATGAAATCGTGCCGTTACCTTCAAAATCGTCCTGGACATTTTGCACCTGAGACAAGCCTATAAATGATACTGTTGTTAAGAGAAATAAGAATAAATTTTGCTTCATGGCAGACGAGTTTCTAGTTAGTGTCAAATTTACATTACTTCATCCAAAGAAACAAAATCAAAAAAGACAATTTATTTCCTAGAATAAATATCCTTAATTGACGGCATTTTACATCGTAAGGGAAGAAAATGTTAGGTAGTCATTCTCTTTTTTATGTATATTTAAAACATCCATTTTTATATGGTTTAGAGAGACTTATCGTTAATAAAAAATAAAAATATGAGTGATTTTCCATGGTTTAAATCTTATCCTTCTGAAGTTCCTAAAACAATAGAGCTTAATCGTTACAATAATCTTGTTGAAATTTTCGATCAATCTGTCAAAAGCTTTGGGGACAAAACCGCATATAAAAACATGGATGTGGAAATAAGCTTTAATGAGGTTTCGGCCCATGTAGATGCCTTAGTTTGGTACCTTCAAAACAATACAAAATTAAAAAAAGGAGATCGCATTGCGCTTCAAATGCCCAACCTGCTTCAATTCCCAATCACCATTTTTGCATGCTTGAAAGCAGGCCTCGTTATCGTGAATACCAATCCACTTTATACGGCGGAGGAGATGCGGCATCAGTATAAGGATTCGGGCGCAAAAGCTATTATTATACTGGAGAATTTTGCGTTTAATTTACAAGAGATTCTTCATGAAACTGAAATAGAAACCGTAATCACGACTACTATTGGCGATATGCTTGGTGGGTTGAAGGGTGGAATTACAAATTTCGTTGTTCGACATGTGAAAAAAATGGTGCCGCCATTTAAACTGAGTGACACCACTCCATTAAAGCAAATATTCAAGGAGAACCTTGGTAAAAAGGGAGAAGCTGTTTCTCTCAATAAAGACGATCATGCTTTTCTTCAGTATACTGGAGGAACAACAGGGGTTTCAAAAGGAGCAACACTTTCTCACGGAAATATTTGCGCCAATGTTCAACAGGTAGAAGCATGGATTGGACATGAGTTCGAAGATGGACAAGAAACGATCATTACTGCTCTTCCTATGTACCATATTTTTGCGCTTACTGCCAATTGTGTCGTATTCTTTAGGTATGGTGCAAAAAACATATTAATAACGAACCCAAGAGACATGAAGGGGTTCTGCAAAGACCTTAAGAAAAATCCATTTACATTCATTACAGGTGTGAATACGCTTTTCAATGGCCTACTAAATCAAGAAGCCTTCAGAAGCCTCGACTTTAGCGAGCTTAAAATGGCATTAGGTGGAGGAATGGCGGTACAAGATGTTGTTGCTGCAGAATGGGAAAAAGTCACGAACAGCTCTCTTCTTGAAGCTTATGGGCTGTCTGAAACTAGTCCTGCTGCGACGATTAATCCCGTTGGTGGAAGTCATAAAATAGGAACAATCGGATTACCTCTTCCTAATACGGATATTAAAATTTTTGACGACAACAAGGTTGAAGTAGCTCAAGGTGAAAAGGGTGAAATCGGAATAAAAGGCCCTCAAGTTATGCAGGGGTATTGGAACCGGCCTGAAGAGACCGCGAACTGTATGCATGGGGAATATTTCCTTACCGGTGATGTAGGAATTATAGACGAAGATGGTTTTTTCAAAATCGTAGACAGAAAGAAAGAAATGGTTTTAGTCTCAGGATTTAATGTTTATCCAAGTGAGGTAGAAAAAGCAATCACAGAAAACCCTAAGGTTTTAGAGGTAGGCGTTTGTGGAGGTAAAAACGATGACGGAACAGAATTTGTTCAAGCCTTTGTTGTCAAAAAAGATGCTTCTCTTACTAAGGAGGAAGTTATTGCTACCTGTAGAGAAAACCTAACCAATTATAAGGTGCCCAGAGAGGTTCACTTTAGAGACGAACTCCCAAAATCAAACGTGGGTAAAATCCTCAGAAGGTTATTAAAATAAGTCCTTTTTATTGTGCGTATTGATAAATATGTTTGGTGTGTGCGTCTTTCCAAAACAAGGTCTCTTGCAACAAAATTAGTCGCGGGAAATAAAGTAAAACTTAACGGACTTGAATTGAAGCCAGCCAAAGAAGTCGCTGTCGGAGATATCATTAGTATTCAAAAAAACAACGCCACATTCAGCTACCGCATTAAAGCACTCACGGAAAAAAGACTAGGTGCTAAATTGATTAGTGATTATATCGTAGATGAAACCTCTGCAGAAGAGGTTGAGAAGTACAAAGCATATCAAGCAGCACAGCGGAACTATCGAGGAAAAGACCATGGTAAGCCATCAAAAAAAGACAGAAGGGAGCTTGATGATTTTTTAGAAGGATGGTGAGAATCTCCTAAATAACTCAACTTTTTACATCCTTTTTTGTTCTTAACAAACTATTTAGTACCGGTCTATGATTGAGATTCATATTTTTAAGCGCTGATGTGAATAAATCCTTTGTCAGGCAGTAATTTAAATAAAAAGTCATGCAATTCACAAGCAATAAAAAACAGCAGTTTTTATGGAGAATGAGGTTAGGTGTTCTCATTTTGTTTCTTCAAACCCTCTATTCATGTAATAATAAGGCGTCTATCAAATATTCAAAATGCGAATGTTACGAGAATTATTATGACATCAAAAGTGGCAAGTACGATGACTACCTTATTCGAGGTAACTTCATGAGAAAAAATGAACTCCGAAAAAACATGGAAGACAAAACTGCTGAGGTCGTACAATATACATACCTAGACTCCACGGATAAGGCAATTAGACGGCAGTGCATAAAAAAATATGGCAGGGAAGTGGAACAGTTCGGAGAATGTGATGAAAAAGAAAAATAGCCAGTTTTAGTCGATCTATCTTTTGTATTTATATATGAACTAATTTTAATGTATGTTCTTGGTTTTCAAGTTAAATCCTTTTTTATGAAAATTTCAGTTTACCTCATCGGCATCTTATTCGCAATTGTATCTTGCACAAAAGAAGACATAAATGGCCCTGTAAATACAGTAACAACTTTCGGACACGGTTTCGAACCCGCCGCACTATACTGTAACTTGGGTGACACCGTGTATTTTGACTTGGGCGGTGGCCACAATGCAATTGAAGTTAGTGAAGCGGACTACAATGCGAATAATGCCGCACCATTAAGTGATGGTTTTCAAATTGACTTTGGTGAAAGTGGTTTTTTTGTTCCCTCTGAATCGAAGATATATTATTACGTATGTACTCCGCATCTCCCAGAAATGAAGGCAAGAATCATCGTGGAATAAAATGCAAAAATCACCTGCAAGATTGAACAAGTCAACAAGAACAATTTGTAAGCGGTATGAGTAAAAAATACAAGTAGCATAAAATCGAGATCCTTGTTTCCTAGAATTTAAATAGAATGTCTTGTATCACCTTTTTAAATACTCATATTATATTTAAGGTAATGAAAAACATAATTCCCCTGTTACTAATTTTATTTTGTGCGAAAGTAAGCGAATGCCAAGAACACATTAAATCCGTCCTTCAAAGTACAGACTATGCCTCAGATTCATTTTTTATTGGGGCGAGCTTGAATCATTTCCAACTCAACACAAATATTGAAGATTTATTTTTAGAAGAGTTCAATTACTTGACGCCTGCAAATGCCTTTAAACAATCGAGGATTCATCCTAAACCCAATGTTTGGAAATGGGATAGGGGTCAAAATTTTATTGACTTTGCGAATGAGCATAGTCTGACTGTTCGAATTCATGGCCCAATGAGCCCACAGGCCTCAAAATGGGCAAAAAACGATGCAAGAACGCCACAAGAGCTCAGAGATAACATGGAAGAATATTTTACAGCGCTATGTAAAAGGGTAAATAGTGAATCATGTGTAAGGTGGATGGATGTCGTCAATGAAACGGTCTTGAGAGACGGCACTTGGTTTAAAGAAAAACCAGGAGATGATAAATGGGAAAACCCATGGACGCAAATTGGAATAAATAACGATGGTTATCCAGAATATATTCCGCGTGCATTTGAAATTGCCAATGAATACGCACCCAACATTAAGCTTGTCTATAACCATAATGGAGGAATGGAAAAAGCCATGTGGGAGAAAGTAATGGAAACAATTTTATATATAAAATCAAAAGGCTTAAGGGTTGATGCAATTGGATGGCAAGCCCATTTGAGGACCCATAGTCTTTCAGACAAAGACCTTAAATATCTCGATTATTTAATTGACTGGGCGCATCAACACCAACTCGAGTTTCATATTACAGAATTGAATCTTTGGGTTAAAGAGGAGATCACTGACTTAGATTCAATTCACAAAATCCAGAATGAATTATATACAAAGCTCATCAACAAATTAATTTCAAAAAAGAACAATGGTATTGTTGCCTTAAATTTTTGGGGATTGAAAACCCGAAGTGGGCCGAATAAGCAAAATAAAACTATTCTAAGCCTCTTTAACGAAGCAAATGAACCCAACCCCGCCATTCAAAAAGTCACGGAGTGCCTAAAAAATGTTTCAAACTAAGCTATAAATAAAATCGCCATGATCTTATTCATAAAATCAAAACCAGTTTAATCATGAAATATTCTATCCCTGTGATTTTTATTTTAACCATATTGGTGTTTTATGGTTGCTCTAATCAAGTTGCAGTAAACTGCACCAACAAGAATTATATGTCAAACAACAATGTTAATCCTGAAAACAACTATGAAAATCGTAGGCAGCTAAAAACTACATTATCAAAATCTGATTTTAATATCTTGTATGAAAAATACGGGTTAAGTTGTTCAGAATTATTAAGTAATCACTTTTACTGCAATATCTGTTTTGATTCAAATGAAAATAGTTTAACCTCTTATGATGGAAGAAAATTTAGTTTCAAACAGAATATTTCATCCATTGAAATCACAAATGAATGTCTTGATCTAATATCAAATATGACTATGGGTTCCAATGAATACTCGATATTCTTGGAAACACAAAATTAAGTTATTGAAAACTTATTTGGCTACCAAAGAGCAGCAACTAAAATTCCGATTGCAAGTATTAAAGATAATATACTGAAAACTGACTCAAATGCAGCAGAAAATAGATTCCCTAAACCATTCAAAACATCTCCTAACCACTCAAACCTCAGCACATATTTAATATAACTAATAAGACTTTTTGTACCATCAAAAATAAATTTTACAATAGAAAAAGAAAATATAAATGTTAAGAATGACAAAAAGATAGATACTATTAAATTATCAAAATAAAAAAACACAATTAATGATAAAAAAACGGAAATAATAGCTGGTAAAATATTTAACGAAAAAATATTTAACGAATTATTTTTTTTCTGCTTTGAATGATTTTTATTTTTTACGTTTTGTGCAAAGTTCTTTTTTTGTTTAGGTTCCAAGTCCTTTGAAGTTTGTCCATACATTTTATATTTAAGATATATCTCTAACTCATCTAGGTCAACGCCATCTTCTATAGCTTTTTTATAAATTACTTGTTTTTCCTTTTTATCAATTTCTCCATCTGAAATGGCATAGTTAATTAAGTCCTCTAACTCTTTTGAAAACATTGTTTTTTACTTTCAAATTAATACTTTTTTTAATAAAATAGCCCTAAAATGATGGAATTTATATTTTTGAGTTCCTTTTGAATGATTTTATCATAATAAATTCCAATTGCCTCAACTGAATCAACCAAAAACCGCAGTATACCCCTGTCAATTGAGCACTATATTAAAATCCTTTTTGAAAAACATAAAAACTTCATTTTTAATAAAATAGCATATAACAAAAGGTTTTAACATATACTTTTAAATCGAAATATGATTTCCTAAACCGCAACTCACTTCCTAAATTCGAACTATGAAAAAACTAATTATATTGTTGGCAATTATTCCAATGGGTTTATTTGGGCAATTGGAAAATTCGCAAACGTTTATAGAGATAAATGCTGGTGCAGCATCAATCCAGGATTATGATTTCACCGATACATATCCTGGGGTAAGCGTATTATTTGGACAAACATTCGAGTTTACAAAAAATGGAATATTTGAATATCAAATCGGAGTTGCATTGCCATCGTTAATTACTGGCAAAGTCGCCATAGGGATTGGAAACATCAGAAATAACTTCGCTTTGGCGATCAGACCCTGGCCACTGACCATTGGTCCGCAGGGTAAAA
>MDSY01142038.1_pt1 | contig 19747 bp, 18 predicted proteins | sample 811131 | NCBI WGS metagenome assembly MDSY01 (sample SAMN05326643, study PRJNA326480) | marine metagenome | isolation source: seawater | place: Atlantic Ocean: South West | collected 2010
GACGGCAAGAGCAATCAAAACGGTTGGAACTAACTTTTTAACAAACTTCATGATTGAATTATTTTAATATGAATACATAATTTAACCTCGTAAAAGGTTTTGGTTACAACCTATCTGACACCCAATAAAAGCAAAAGGCACCCGGTAGTAACGACAATAAAATATTTAATCCTAAAAGGAAATAATTGGATTGATTATATAGCTGAAAATTTTCAAAAGAGAACGTACTGAAAGTACTGAATCCACCACATAAACCAATAATAGCAAAAGGATAGATCCACTCACTCTTTAATTCTTTTGTCCAAAAATAAAGGATCAAAGTAAAAATAAAACAAGCTGTTAAATTTGACACCAAAGTTGCAACTGGAAAATCAGTATTCAACCTAGAAAAAGCTTTACCTACACCAAAACGGAGCATGCTTCCTATTCCACCACCAATAAAAACCAATAGATAATTCATGCAACAGTAACTTTCTTTAAAAGTAGGGAATGTAAAACAAATTGAGCCAAGCCAAATCCTAAAAGTGCACCGCAGAGCACATCACTTACATAATGAACCCCCAAATAGACGCGGCTGTATATCACAAAAAAGGCAAGTACAAATAATAATATTTTGACCCATCGCTGGTGGATTAGCGCAAACATAATCGTCAATATCCCGAAATAATTCGCGGCATGTGAGGATACGAATCCGAATTTTCCGCCACCATATAATGCACCGTCTGGATACTCATGAAGATGAAGTTGAGATTTGAGTAATAGGTTGTGCGAAGGACGATAACGCTGAAAAACCTCTTTAAAGGCATGCACTGAAAGTTGATCTGTCAGAATGATTGTGAGTACAATGCCTACAAAAATCCATATTAGCTGCTTTGAACTGTATTCTCTGAACAAGAAATAAAAAACAAAAGGAAGCAAAAACAATAATAAATATGAACCTGAAAGAAACCACATGAATGAATCAAAAAAAGTAGAATGCATACCATTGATCGCCAAAACTAAGCTATGGTCAATGGATTCTAATTTTTCAATCATCCTGTAATAGTTTCCATATTTCATCTTTTAGCTCAACAAGTCCAGTCTGTGCGACGGCTGAAATAAACAAATAATTAATACCCGCTAAACTTTGATCAAGCTCTTTTCGTATTTCGTCTTCAAGCTCTTGGTCAAGCATATCAGATTTAGTAATTGCAAGAATAGATTCTTTATGTAAAAGTTGTGGGTTATAGGCTTTTAGCTCAGAATTTAAAATACGATATTCTTCTGCAATGTCATCAGCATCAGCTGGCACCATAAATAAAAGAAGTGAATTTCGTTCAATATGCCGCAAGAAGCGGTAACCAAGGCCTTTCCCTTGAGAGGCACCTTCAATAATTCCAGGAATATCTGCCATTACAAAAGAGCGATGGTCTCTGTAAGATACAATTCCAAGATTGGGACGAATGGTCGTAAAAGGATAATCCCCTATTTCAGGTTTAGCCGCGGATACAACAGATAGTAAGGTACTTTTACCGGCATTAGGAAAACCAACTAGTCCGACATCAGCCAAAATCTTAAGCTCAAGAACTTTCCAGCCCTCTAGACCTTCTTCACCTGGTTGTGCATGTCTAGGGGTTTGATGTGTTGAAGATTTAAAATTATTATTCCCGAGACCTCCGCGTCCGCCTTTTTGAATAACCTTCTCTTCACCATCTTCCGTGATTTCAAATAAAATTTCATCCGATTCTTCATCTCGAACAATCGTACCTAACGGAACGTCAATATATGCATCCTTACCTTGGGATCCCGTTTTCAAGTTACTCGAGCCATGCACACCATGCTCGGCCTTGACATGCTTTTTGAACTTGAGGTGTAATAAAGTCCAAAGCTGTTTATTTCCCCGAAGGTATACATGACCACCACGGCCACCGTCTCCTCCATCAGGACCTCCTTTTGGGATATACTTTTCTCTTCTATAATGGGTAGAGCCACCCCCTCCGTTTCCAGATTTGACGTGTATTTTTACGTAATCAACAAAATTGTCTGATGCCATTATAAATGGTTAAATAGTGTCTATTGATAGAAACAGTCTCTTTGTGATTTCATCTACACTCCCCATTCCTTCAACAGAAATTAATTTCCCCTGATTTTCATAAAAGGATTTTACGGGTGCCGTTTCATTATGGTAAACGGCAATTCTATTGTCGATGATTTTTGGATCTGCATCATCTGCTCGGCCACTCACTTCAGCGCGCTTAAGTAATCTTCTTTTTAGCTCATCCTCTTCCACATCCAATGAGAGCATTACAGTAATTGAAGTATTTATAGATGCTAAAAAAACATCTAAAGCGTCTGCCTGTGCATTTGTTCTCGGGAAGCCATCAAAAATAAATCCTTTTGGCGCATTGTATTTCAATACCTCCGAACGAAGTAAATCAATCGTCACACTGTCAGGAACCAATTTCCCTTGATTCATATAACTCTTAGCCAATTTACCTAGCTCTGTTTCGCCTTTAATATTGGACCTAAAGATGTCACCGGTAGAGAGGTGAACCAAACCGAATTTTTCTATCAAACGTTCCGATTGCGTACCTTTTCCTGCTCCCGGTGGGCCAAATAACACAATATTCAACATACTTTTATTCTTTTAATTGATACAATTCTTTAATATTTCTTCCTGCTTCATCGTAATCTAAGCCGTATCCAACGACAAATTTATTAGGAATTTCGAATCCGACATACTTTGGAGCTTCTTTACCTTCAAATGCACTCTTTTTAAATAACAAAGTACATACCTCAATACTTCGAGCACCTTCAGGTTTGAGTAACTCCATTAAGCGATCTACCGTCTTACCTGTATCCACAATGTCCTCTAGAATAACAACGTGCCTATCCTTTATTTTGTTATTCAAACCTATAAGCTCACGAACAACACCGGAAGACTTTGTCCCCTCATATGATGCAAGCTTGACGAAAGAAATTTCAAGATTGATATCCAATGATTTCATTAGGTCAGAAGTAAACATGAATGCACCATTTAAAACACTTAAGAAAATGACTTTTTTGTCCGAATAATCGCGCTGTAGTTCATTTGCGAGGACCTCAATTCTAGCCATTATTTTATCCGCCGCTAAATACGGTGAAAATGTTTTGTCGAGAAGACGAATTTCAGACTGCATAGAAGCAGCAAAGATACAATTTTAGTAAGGAAGATGGAAATAATTTGAATAGAGCCGTATCTTTGTATTCATGAATACAAGATGGAATTCTAAAGATTATAAAATTGGCGTACTCGGAGGTGGCCAATTGGGGAGAATGTTGATTCAAGAGGCAATAGACCTCGACATTCATTTACATATGATTGATCCTGACCCAAATGCCCCATGTGCACTCATTGCGCATTCTTTCACCTGTGGATCCATCACAGACTACAATTCGGTCCTAGAATTTGGCAAAGATAAAGATCTAATTACGGTTGAAATAGAAAATGTAAATATTGAGGCCCTTGAAATCCTTGAAAAATCGGGTGTGCAAATATATCCGCAGCCAAGGGTTTTACGAATAATTAAAGACAAAGGGGTACAAAAACAATTTTATGCGAAGCATGATATACCCACTGCACCGTTTAAACTTTATGATAATGCAAAGGAAGTTTTAGAGGCTGACCTTAGCTATCCGATTATCCAAAAAACCAGAACTGGAGGCTATGATGGAAAAGGTGTTCAACTGCTCAAGAATTCAACTGATTCTTTTAATACGCCGAACCTTTGTGAATCGCTTATCGATTTTGACAAAGAGCTTTCCATCATCGTAGCGAGAAATAAAAACGGAGACATCGAATGCTTCCCTTCTGTTGAATGCGAATTCAATCCCGAAGCGAATTTGGTAGAATATCTATTCTCACCGGCTAATATTTCAAAGCAAGTCACACAAAAGGCAAATTCAATCGCAAAAGACCTTATTCAAAAGCTGGATATGATCGGACTGCTTGCAGTAGAATTCTTTCTTTGTAAAAACGGTGACTTATTGGTAAACGAAGTTGCACCAAGACCGCACAATAGCGGTCACCATACGATTGAATGTTGTAATACCTCTCAATATGCCCAACACCTGAGGTCTATTTTGAATCTTCCATTGGGAGATACAACTCTAATTAACCCTGGCGCTATGATCAATATACTTGGGGAGAAAGGCTTTACTGGACCAGCTATTTATGAAGGTTTAGAAAGGATTTTAGGGATTAGAGGTGTTCATCCCCATATCTATGGGAAAAGTGATACAAAACCATTCCGAAAAATGGGACATGTGACCATTACTGGAGACACGTTGCTTGAAGTAAAACAAATTGCAGACGAGGTTAAAGAAACCATAAAAGTAAAAGCATAAAAAAAGCCACCGAAGTGGCTCTTTAATTATGTTTAAACCGTTTATTCTACTACAAAACGTTTCATTTTATTTCCATTGTCACTCGTGTAAGAAACCGCGTACATTCCGGGTGAAAGGTCAGAAATATCGATTGAATAGCTCCAGCTCCCTGTGGTTTCAATCATTTCAAAATCTTTAACAACTTGACCTTGAGCATTAAATATTGTCAATTGATTTGAGTTAGATTTCAATAAATCAACAGTTACGTTTAATACTGTAGAAGCAGGATTTGGATAAACCTTAAGCGCATCATCAATTTGATAATCAAATCCACCATACAAACCAACATTCGGACCTTCCTCATAACCATTTGACACTGCCTCCGGGATTGAAGTTGAGCCGGCATTATCAATTCTTCCATCAGGAGAAATAAGCAACCCTACGATGTGCATGTTATCCTCATCCCAATCAGCCGGCAGTGTAAATGAATAATTGCTAATTACACTTTCACCTGCATTAACATTTGCAGGAAAAGAGATGGAAGAACCTTCAAAGCTAGGTGCTATTGCCCGCGCCACATGATCATAAACCATTTGCGCCGCTGGTACAGACCCAGGAAGTGATTCATATCCTCCCATGACCCCATTTCCACCACCAGCATAGGCATTGGATTGATTGTAACCGGCATCCGTGCCTGTTACTCCATCCTCTGTCAAAGCACAAGCTAGTTTATATGAATTGGTAACTCCTTGAGAAAAGATAGACTTTATAGAAACATCTAAAATTCTAGAAACTGGATCCCAGTTTGCACCATTTACAATAACGCCCGCTGGGTTTGTTAAAAGTCTGTCTAAAAAATCAGCATTCATCGCAGATGGATCTACATCAGCTCCACGGTCAACTAGAGCGCTAGGGTAACCACCAATAGAACCACCAATTCCCACATCATATACAGCGTCTGTCATTGGGTCTCCGTTATGAACAGCAATTCCTACCCAATAGTCTCCATACTGTTCTTCAAATAAATCCATATAGACTGCTCCTCTAGGACACCACTGACACCAGGTCCCTGTAGCTTCTTCACCAACAACCATCTTGCCTTCAGCAGGCACGATAGGATCAATACTAATTACTTTAGAATCATCCGAAGCATCGTCATCCGGAGAAGTTCCATTAACATTTGATATTGTTACGATCAAATCATTATTACCTAATACAGGCGTTAAGGCCGTTCCAAAGGTATGCTCATACGTATCTAAAGAAACCAAATTTAAACCTGTAATACTCTCTGTGACAAAAGAACCGTTATAGCTATAAGTCAAATCAAAAGAATTAATCTCAGACTGACCAAGATTCCTCGCTGTCGCAACAACGTCATAACTTAAACCAGCTATTCCACTAATCTGAGTAATAAAAGAGACACCACCGTTTAATTGCGGTAAGGTAGCTGGTAAATGGGTATAACTAATATCATCTACAAAGAATCCCGAAATACCATTTCCTCCCTGACCTGCAGGATTTACTGGATATAAATCTAAAATTCCGATTTGTCCTGTCGGGTTTGAAAAAGAGCCTTGCGAGACATTGTCAATAAATAACTCCCAAACGTTAGACGTAAGATCCATATCCACTCTCAAATTGAACCATTGTGCACTCGGATAATTCGCATTGATATAAGGAGTCCCTTGATTCGAAAGCTTTAAGGTGCCATCTTCAAGCATGTAGCAGTCTAGTGCCCATACCTGAGCGACTATAAGGGTACCCTGAAGATTGAAGTAAGCTCCTTTTCCTGCCTCAACATAAAAGTTAGCCTCAAAAGAAAAGTTTCCAGAATTGTAGACCTGATCAAAAGGCAGCACCACATCGGCAGGTCCACCATTAGCAGCTGTTGAACTGAAATAAATTGAATTAGAACCACTGCTTGCATTATTGTCCGTAATTTGAACATCTTCGGCGCCACCTTCTGTGCCACTCCAGGTCGTCCAGTCAGGCGAACTCGAACCCAAATAAGACTCGGTCGCATAGGATTCAAAATCATCCGAAAAGGTCTGAGAAAATGCAAAGGATGCAATGCACCCTGTCATGAATAGTAAAAATGTTTTTTTCATCGTTTTAAATTAAGTTTAACTAAATCTTATAATAACAATAGTTCAATCGTTATAAAATAAGGAGGACACTAATATCGTCATTTTTAACGAAATATCATTTAAAACGAACAATTGGTCTTATTTGATTGTTGCACCACATTTTTTAGTACATTCGGATTCAAATAATAAAAATATATTATGTCAGAAACAGTAAAAAAAGGACACCCAAAAGGATTATCATCTTTGTTCTTTACAGAAATGTGGGAGCGTTTCAGCTATTATGGAATGCGCGCATTACTAACAATTTTTCTAACCGCAGAATTAGCAACTGGGGGATTTGGAATGGATCGAGCAGAATCATTAGCTGTTTATGGTCTTTTCACAGCCTTAGTTTACTTAACACCAATAATTGGTGGATGGTTTGCCGATAATTTAATTGGACAAAGAAAATCGATATACATAGGTGGAATAACAATGGCTGTAGGTCAATTTTTATTGGCGGCTAGCTCATCTGCTTCGCTAATATCAGCCGTTGATAGCAGGTTGAGTATGTTTTACTTGGGTCTCGGAGTACTTATTTTAGGTAATGGTTTTTTCAAGCCGAATATTTCAACTATTGTCGGGGATTTATATGAAAATGATGACCCTAGAAAGGATGGAGGGTTTACTATTTTTTATATGGGTATCAATATAGGTGCTTTTTTATCTCCATTTATCGCTGGTACGCTAGGAGAAAAAGTAGGATGGCCTTACGGTTTCCTATCTGCAGGTATTGGAATGTTAATTGGAGTCATTTGGTTCTATTGGAGAAGACACACGCTAGGTACACTTGGCCTTCCTCCAGGAGCTGCTGACAAAGGAAAAACTTCCCTAGTGATTAAGGATTGGCGTGATATTCTTTTTTATTCTGCCGCTAACTTTTTAATTGTTTACTTGGTGATGAATTTCTGGGGCGCAACCAATGAAACGGTTCATACCATAATGAGTTGGTCAATAGGTATTGCAGGAGGAGGTTTTTTAGCCTTATCCATTTTCAAAGGAACATCAGGGAACACAGAATGGAGCCGGGTTCTTGTGATTATCATACTCGCATTTTTCAATATCGTATTTTGGGCAGGCTTTGAACAAGCAGGGGGTACTTTTAACCTCTTTGCGGCCGACAATACCGACAGGTTCATAGGATCATTTGAAATTCCTGTAACTTGGTTTCAAAACATAAACCCAATAGCCATAGTTACCTTGGCCCCTTTATTTTCATTAATCTGGTTAAAGCTATCCAAGAGCAATCTAAACCCGAGAACGCCAATAAAATTTGCGATGGCCATGTTTATAGGTGCCATTGCATTTTATATTATGTCAATCGCACAAGACATGGTTACAGACGGTGGAGAAGGCACATTAATCAGCCCGATGTGGTTGGTTGTAGTTTATGTGCTTTTGACGATTGGAGAATTGATGCTTTCACCCATTGGTTTGTCCATGGTAACCAAGCTTTCCCCGAGAAAAATAACCTCAGTAATGATGGGTGTTTGGATGGCTAGTTTTGCACTTGGTAATTATTTGGCAGCAACACTTGAAAGTATACTCGAAACCTACGAATTTGATTTGTATCCATTTATTGCAATGCTAATGCTGATTTCAGGAGGTTGCTTGCTCCTATTGACGCCACTACTGAATAAATTCATGAAAGGAATACATTAAGCCTCGGCTAAAACACTTAAAGGCTGCCTTGTGCAGCCTTTTTTTATACTAAATTTTAGAAACTATTTATTTTTAAGGATAATGAGAAAAATACTCGGATTAATAACAGTTGCTCTTTTTGTGTTTTCAGGTATTTCTACGGCACAAACAAAGGTTGAAACAGCAAACTACCTCAATAATAGCCCAGAAAACAAAACTATTTCATTTGATGAACTCGGAGGAATATTTTATGCATCAGAGGACCCTAATTTGAAGATTACCTTCGAAGGAATGTATGATTATGCTGTTTACTTTGATGCCAACGATACTGAACTGCTATCTAATACAGATGTTTTTTTAAAAGACTTACAAAGAGGAGATCATACGATAACCTTAAAGAGAATAAATACAGCAGGTAACTCAGAAGAGATCAGTAGGTCTTTCAAGATCAAAGCAGCGAGACCATGGTTCTCAAATGATGCTACCGTATTTGGTTTATTAATGCTTGTTCTATTTTTTGTTTTCAAGACAGCGAACAGTGAGCGCGCCTATTTCAAGAAATTCTATAAGGTCGTTCCTGCATTATTACTATGCTATTTCATTCCTGCAGGGCTGAACTCATTCGGAATCATCTCCTCAGAAGAATCAAACCTATACTTTATAGCCTCTAGGTACCTTTTACCAGCGAGTTTGATTCTATTGTGCTTGAGTATAGACATCCCCGCAATCAAAAGACTTGGCTCAAAAGCGATTATTATGTTTTTTGCAGCGACAGTCGGAATTGTAGTCGGAGGTCCCCTTGCGCTTTATGTAGTGTCTTTATTTGCACCTGAAGTTCTTGATGGGGAGATCTGGAAAGGATTATCTACAGTTGCTGGATCGTGGATCGGCGGAGGAGCAAATCAAACCGCAATGAAAGAGATCTATGGTGCGAGTGACCAAATGTTCTCAGCCATGATTGTTGTCGATGTATTCGTGGCCAATCTATTTATGTCGGTGTTGCTTCTTGGAACGGGATACAACAAGAAACTTAACCGTTTCTTTAAAGCCGATGACTCTGCCATTGAAAGCTTGAAAACAAAAATGGAAGAATTTCAAATGAGCGTTTCTAAAATCGCAAGCTTTAATGACCTTATTTATATGCTTGGAATAACCTTCTGCTGTGTTGGAATCGCACATTTAGGAGCAGACTATTTGGGCCCATGGGTATCAGAAATACTGAACAGCATGGAAAACCAGACCGCAGCCCGTTTAATGGTTTCTTTTGGAAATGGATTCTTCTGGCTCGTTGTTCTATCTACTCTATTCGGAGTTGGACTATCCTTTACCAAGTACCGTGAATTTGAAGGCGTTGGTGCATCTAAAATAGGGAGTGTTTTTCTGTATGTATTGGTGGCTACTATAGGTATGAAAATGGACATCATGGAGCTGATCGCAAATTGGGGTGTTTTCAAATTCTTACTTTCAATTGGTTTGATTTGGATTATGGTACACGCTTTATTCTTATTCGTAGTTGCGAAAATCATTAGGGCCCCTTTCTTTTATGTTGCCGTTGGAAGCCAAGCAAATGTTGGAGGAGCGGCATCTGCACCGATTGTAGCGAGTGCATTTAGTCCTTCTCTTGCACCAGTTGGTGTACTGCTTGCTGTCCTTGGATATGCTGTAGGAACATTTGGCGCCATCCTATGCACATTGATGATGCAAGCGCTATCTGTATAAAGAATAGTGTCTTAATTGAAAGTCCCGATTCTTTTACTAACTAGGGATTCTACTTTTTGACAGAACTGTAAGGGCCTAAAGGTACGCCACTCAAGCTCTTCTAACTCGCCGCCCATTGCAAAATAATGGTCGAGGTTCGCTGAAATAAATTCCTTGACGACATGCTCATGAAAATTCACCATCGCTATCCAGCCATCCTCTACATCATCAAACCATTCGTCATAATAGCATTCATCTGAAGAATGAAAATTCAAGACGTTTTCACCAATAAGAATAAATTTATCGACCCCCGTTTTCATAATGGGCTCGACCACATCGCGTTTCAGCAACATAATGTCGTTTTCAATGGCATCATTCCATTCTCCTATGAGCTCAAGAACAGCATGCCCTAAATCATAATCTACGAAAAGCACTTTGACAAACAGCGTGGGTGAACCAAAAAAATCCCATTGCGGATGAATGAGGAAATTATAAATGCGATTCGAATATTCAAACTCACTGTAGACGCGCTCATAAAAAGGCGAAGACGGATCCTCAGAGGCGATGTAATAACCTCTCCAATTATAATATGGCTCAATGAAGTGCATACCCAAATTTAGTCAAGTGAATTGACATATTCTTATTAATTTTGAGGAACTTTTAAAACGCACATTTTATGCGCATTTACATCGCTTTTCTAGGTATAGTATGTCTACTTTTTTCATGCACCAATTCGGAAAATGAAATTCCTGAAACACCTTCAAAAGACAATTGGCAGAAAGAAGCGATTGCTTTTCTATCCAATGAAACGAACCTATTATCCTTCGGTGCAATAGATCTAGATGAATTACTCAAAAAAGCAATTTATGACTCGAAACTTTCTGAATCTGGACTGGTGCCACTAGATATGATTGAAGATTACACGAAGGTCATATATACGGAGCTTCCTATTTATTATTCCGTTCAATCAAATCTGAAAGGTGGTATAACCTCACCCGAAGTTCTGGTTGTTGGAAAAATAAAAAATGTCGACTTGGTTATCGAGGCGATCAAGAAAGATTTCCAAATAGGTAAAGTCATTGAAGAAAATGGCGTGAAGTATTTGTTTGAAAATGACATCAAAATTGGTCTTACTCAGAACGAAATCATTGTTTTCATTTCAGAAAATAAAAACAACAAAGATGCTAAGCTCGCTATTCAGAACACAATAGATGGATTAAAAAGTAAAAAAACAAATTCAGAAATAGCAAAAGCGATAGGCGCTAAAGAGGACTTTACCTTTGCATTAAATGTTGAACAAATCCAGCGGTCTATAGCCTCCTTAATGAGCAATAAAGTTCTTGAATCCAATAAGATTGTAAAAGGAACAGTCGCCTTGCATGTATCCTTTGAGAAAGGAAGGATTGTCTTGACAAATAAAAATTATTTACCAAAGGAATTAATAGCATCAAATTTATTTGCTAAAAACAGCAAAGAAATGCTAAATAAGCTAGGAGCTGGATCACCAATCGCTGCAATAACTTTGGCTATCGATATGAAAGGGGTAGAGAAATTCCAAAAGCAGTATCTCCCAAAAAGCATTTCAAATTCAATACAAGATTCAAATCTAGATCCGGATATTAAAAATTTAGTTCCAAGAGAACTATCAGTCATTGAGGCACTCCTTCAAAAAGATGGTCTCCAAGAATATACCGATGGAAACCTCGCCTATGGAGAATATTTAATTGATGGAAAATATACAGAATACAGCGCCTATATGGGTATCGGGCCTGGTTTAGAAGAAGTACTAAAAAATGAATTCTACCCAATTACCGGGTTTTTACATTCATTGAAAATAGACGAGACACAAATAGCATTGTATTCTTCCGAACAAAATGGACCACAAAACAATACAAACACATTGCAATTAAGACCTCAATTTAAAGATCTAGGTAAAAAACCAATATCTGCATTTTTCGATATAGAACGACATCCTTACAAGGAATTATTGATCAATAATAAAACTTCTGAGCGTATCGTCGGCCTGTTAAAACATATGACTTTGAATGCTGACTTATCGGAAGGAAAACTTATTATAACGATGAAAGACGAGCAAACCAATGCAATGACTCAAATAGCTAACCTGATTCCAAGTATTGTTTTAGAATCAATATTTCAATAAAAATGGGCAAAGATAAATTATGGCGGTTTTCTGAAATCGCAAGGTTTCCCAATGTGACGGAAGCACCATTTTCAGAAACTTTTCCTCAAAAAGGAAAATGGAAAGAAGAAATTTTCAAAAACGACAAACCTATTGTTTTAGAGTTGGGATGCGGAAAGGGAGAATATGCAGTTGGGCTAGGTAAAATGTTCCCCGACAAAAACTTCTTAGGTATCGATATCAAAGGAAACCGAATATATATTGGGGCAAAAGAGGCCTTAGAAAACAACATGGATAATGTGCAGTTTTTACGTACGAGAATCGACTTTATTGAGAACTTCTTCGAAGAAGGCGAAATTGATGAGATTTGGTTGACATTTTCTGATCCACAACCTAAAAAACCAAGAAAAAGGCTCACTTCACCGCTCTTTATTGGGCGCTATCGAAAATTTTTAAAGAAAAATGGCTTGGTTCATGTCAAGACAGACAGCGATGTTTTGTTTGAATATACAGAGGAACAAATTAATAATGAGGGCTACAAGTGTCACACCCTAACATGGGACCTTTATGGTTCGTTTCAAAATAAGCTTACAAAAAAAGAAAAAGAGATTTTTGAAATAAAAACACATTATGAAGAGCTATTCGCAAGTAAGGGCTCTGTTATAAAGTATTGCTGTTTTGAAATTTAAGCTACTTGTCTAAGACCTTCGGTATTCTGAAGTAATCAGAATCACTTTTTGGGGCATTGGAAAGAGCATCTTCTTTTGACAGGGTTTGGTTAGAGAGATCTTCTCGCAAAACATTTACCTTTTCATTCATAAAAATAAGTGGTTCTACATTTTCAGTATCGATTTCGGATAACTTATCCATAAACCCAATTATTTTTTCCATATCTCCCTTGATTGAATCTAGCTCTTCACCTTTAAAATCCAGGCGGGCCAAATGGGAAATATGTTTTACAATGTCGTCCGTTATTTTCACAAGACAAAGTTAAGCATTTACTTGGTTTGAATACAAATGAGGATATTCCTTTTTCAAGGGAGCCTCTACCCGTTCAAAGCACACCTTGTTGAGCTCTGAAAAGCTCAAACGTTCAACCTCTTCCTTTGAGATATATTCACCAATGTAAAAGCGAGAAATACCAGGCCTCGCCGGTCCAAATAAATCAGTGGGGTCCGAAAACAATAAATGATTGGTCGTAAATGTAATCGGGACGATCGGAACACAAGCCTCCTTAGCGATTTTAAAAGCCCCATGTTTAAAAGGAACCATTTTAGGAATATTTTCTGCGGGTATGGTCCCCTCAGGGAAGATGACCAATGACCAACCTTGTCGAATCGACTCAACAGCAAGCGAGAATGATAATCCTACCTTTTTTCGATTAAACCTAAAAACTGGAATATTTAGATTTTTAAAGTATGTTCTAATGATTGGATAAGTTAAAATCTCACTTTTTCCCAAAAACACAAAAGGATGTTTAGGGAGTATGGAATACATAAAGAAGATATCCAAATAAGAAGTGTGGTTGGCAACAATAATATATGGTCCATCAGGAAGTGCAGCACGTTGAACATTCCGAACAATATAAAAACAAAAGATACGCATGAACCAGCTCCAAATCATAAATAGCTTGAAGCTATATTTCTTCCATGATTTTTTAAATAAAACCACACGAAAAAAGGGATATAGTAATATTGCAAAGACAGTAAACACCAAAAAGATGTAGATCTTCCATAAATTTCGCAAGATTCCCAACAGAATTTTCATCACAAAGAAAATTAAGAAAAAGTTTTGGAAATCAAAGGAAATATATTTTCTACTTTTACATTAAATCCTATGGCACGAATCTTAACCGGAATACAGAGCACAGGCACCACACATTTGGGAAACCTTTTAGGTGCAATTATACCTGCAATTGAACTTGCGAAAAGTAGCGAAAATGAATCCTTTTTATTCATTGCCGACCTGCATTCTCTGACACAGGTTAAAGACTCAGGTCAGTTGAGAGAAAACACGTACAGAACCGCTGCAGCATGGCTCGCTTGTGGTTTAGATCCATCAAAAACAACGTTCTACAGACAAAGCGATATCCCAGAGGTGACTGAATTAATGTGGCACCTCCTTTGTTTTTACCCTTACAAACGATTGACACTAGCTCATTCATTTAAAGATAAGGCAGATCGTCTTGATGATGTAAATGGAGGTTTATTTACCTACCCAATGCTTATGGCAGCAGACATTCTTTTGTATGATGCCCAAATTGTTCCGGTAGGTAAAGATCAAAAACAGCACATTGAAATGACACGAGATGTTGCGGTAAAATTCAATCTTCAGCTTGGAGAAACTTTCGTTATCCCCGAGGAAGCTATCGCGGAAGAAACAAAATTGATTCCAGGAACGGATGGACATAAAATGAGCAAGTCAAGAAACAACCTTATTGATATTTTCCTACCAGAAAAAAAACTTCGTAAACAAATCATGTCTATTGTATCCAACAGCGAAGCTTTAGAGGACCGAAAGGATCCTGATAACTGTAATATTTATGCTTTGTACTCCATATTAGCTGAAAAGGACAATGTCGCTAAAATGAGAACGAATTATGAACAAGGAGGATATGGTTATGGACATGCGAAACAGGCGCTTTATGAGCTCATTCTAGAAAAATTCAAGGTCGAACGTGAGAAATACACTTACCTCATGGAGCATAAAAACGAAATTGATGATGCACTATCTATAGGAGCCCTAAAAGCGAAGAATGTAGCGACCGGAGTTTTAAACAGGGTGCGCCAAAAAGTAGGGTACGCTCAGTCCTAGGTTACTTTATTTTGACTAATGCTTTTTTGTCTTGAGCACTTATGTCTTCCAACTGTAAAAACTCTTTTCGCTTGATGCTTGGTCCCTCTTCCCTGCACTCTCTTCCTCCATCTCTTCCAGCTGCTATTTTTTAATTCAGAACGCATTAGGACGATAACCTCTTTTTCTGATAATCCAAATTGGAACTGAATCGCGTCAAAAGGCGTTCGGTCTTCCCATGCCATTTCAATTACCCTATTTGTGTCTCTTTCGTCCATATCAGAAAAACAATTCATCAACTAAAAATGTTTAGCATAATGTGAAAACCGTTAAAAAAGAAAATTTTCCTTCAAAGACATGTGCGGTGTGTGAGAAAGAATTTTTGTGGAGGAAAAAATGGAAATCCTGCTGGGATGATGTAAAATATTGCAGTGAGCGTTGCAGAAGAATGAAAAAGGCTTAGCGGATCACTGGACAATTATTTCCTTTTCCAAGCCTAAAGGTGAGCATGCCTCCCGCATAGACATACCAATCCTTGTTTGTCGAGTTTCCGCGTCGCCCTTGAAAGGATCCATCGAGGCTTCTATTAGACAAAGCAACTGCTTGTGAGCCATTTATTGACTCTAGGACCGAAGCGTCCATATAAGCGTCTGTTCCTACATCATCAATATAATCGGTAAACGTTTTTCGAATCGCGATGTCAATATTAAAAGAACAGAATTTACCCAAAGACAACTTGACTCCCAAACCTAATGGCAAACATATCTGGTACTTACTATACGGCTTGGAAACACCTGTCGTACTCTGGCCTTCGGTGCCAACGGATTGCAAAGCAACCATCTCTCCATTATACTCGGTTTTAGGATTCATATGAAAAACACCAATTTGTGTAATCATGTACGCGGTTCCAATATACCTTCTGTTTCCAAATTGAAAAGGCATGTAATGAAACTCTAAACCACCTGCCAATTCCTTAATTTGAGATGTGAAATTTAAATTTCGATTTACAATCAGTGCCTGACGCGCATCACGATCATCCGCCGCAACATTACCATAGGTAGCATTAAAGCGTAAGGTCATTCTAGAATGGACGTTGAAACGATAAACTAGGCTTCCGGCCAGCTTACTTTTGTAAAAAGGTTTGAACTGATTTAGATCCCCAATATAGAACATAGCACCAGCCTGAACTCCTATCTCTGAACGAGAGAAAAAATTAGGTTGCTGTGCACGCAAAGAAAGTGCTGAAAAAAGCACAAATAAAAAGAGAAATCTAGTATTCACAGTCATTAAACGATTCGAAAACTATTTTATTACGCATCAAGCGCAACAAATTTAACTTTTTTGAGCGCGCTTTCTATCCATTTCCGTTAAATGCACTTTTCGGATACGCAATGTTTTTGGAGTAACTTCAACATATTCGTCACGTTGGATGTACTCAAGGCTTTCCTCAAGACTAAATATTCTTGGCGGTATAATTCGAACCTTAGCATCTGTTCCAGACTTTCGCATGTTCGTCAATTGTTTCGTTTTTGTAACGTTTACAACCAAGTCGCTCGCCCGACTATTTTCACCGATTACTTGTCCTTCATAAATACTTTCACCTGGAGCAATAAAGAATGTTCCTCTTTCCTGTAAGTTGTTCAGTGAGAAAGGAATCGAAGTCCCCAACTCCATGGAGATTAAAGAACCATTTAACCTTCCTGGTATCTCACCCTTATACGGCTGATAGTCAACAAAACGGTGGGTCATGATCGCTTCTCCAGCTGTCGCTGTTAACAAGTAGTTTCTCAAACCGATGATACCACGTGATGGAACTGAAAATTCAATGGTCATACGGTCACCTTTCGGAACCATATTTGTCATTTCACCTTTTCTTTTGGTTACTGCATCAACAGCAGTTCCACTATGTATTTCTGGAAGATCTATCGTCAATTCTTCCATCGGCTCACATTTCTTACCGTTAATTTCTTTGATCAATACCTGAGGCTGACCAACTTGAAGCTCATAACCTTCTCTTCGCATGGTTTCTATAAGAACCGACAAGTGCATAACACCACGTCCATAAACCAACCATTTGTCAGCCTTATCTGTTTTTGAAACACGCAGCGCTAGGTTCTTTTCTAGCTCTTTATCCAAACGCTCTGAAATATGACGAGACGTTACAAACTTCCCTTCTTTCCCAAAGAATGGCGAATCGTTGATTGAGAACATCATACTCATCGTAGGCTCATCAATCGAAATTGTTGGAAGTGGGTCTGGATTTTCAACATCACAGATTGAATCACCAATTTCAAATCCTTCTAGACCTGTAATTGCACAAATGTCTCCTGGCTGGACTGCATCAACTTTTAATCGGTCTGTTCCTTCAAAAATAAATACATCTTTTATTTTATGCTTCTCTTTTGAACCATCTCTTTTCGAAAGAATGATAGGCATATTTGACTTAATAACACCTCTATGCAAACGACCTATTGCTATTCGCCCTACAAATGAGGAAAAGTCTAAAGATGTAATTAACATTTGCGTATTTCCTTCTTGTATCACTTTGGGTGGAAAATGAGAAAGAATCATCTCAAGGAGTGGCTCAATAGTTGTCGTTGGTTTTTTCCAATCGTCGGACATCCAATTGTTCTTTGCAGAACCGTAGGCGGTTGGGAAATCCAATTGTTCTTCAGTTGCATCCAAATCAAACATGAGGTCAAAAACTTTCTCATGAACCTCATCCGGTGTGCAATTGTCTTTATCGACCTTATTTACCACAACGATTGGTTTCAAGCCTAGAGCAAGTGCTTTACCAAGAACAAATCTTGTCTGCGGCATAGGACCTTCAAATGCGTCTACGAGTAAACAAACACCATCTGCCATGTTAAGTACTCTCTCGACCTCTCCACCAAAATCGGCGTGTCCAGGAGTGTCAATAATATTGATCTTCGTTCCCTTGTATGTTACCGAAACGTTCTTAGAAGTAATCGTAATCCCACGTTCTCGTTCTAAGTCGTTGCTGTCCATAATGAGTTCTCCTTTCGGACGGTTTCTTTCGTCTTTAACTTCCCCGAGCTCAATCATTTTGTCTACCAAAGTAGTTTTACCGTGGTCAACGTGCGCTATAATCGCTATATTCCTTATTTCCATTAAAATTGTATTGTATTAACGTCCTCTATAACTTGATCTATCTGAACCTCCCGAACGGCGGTCTGAACCTCCCGAACGACGATCTGAACCTCCCGAACGGCGGTCTGAACCTCCTCGATCTCTGTCTCCACCTGAGCGTCGATCTGAACCTCCACGATCCCTATCTCCACCTGAGCGATTGCTTCTGAAATTACTTCCACCAGATCTTCTAAATCCACCACCACCACCTGAACGACGGTCTCCTCCACCTGAACGGCGATCTGAACCTCCTGAGCGACGGCCTCCTCCATCTCGAGATCCTTTTGAACCACCATTCTGAGTGTTTGTAACCTCAACGGAAAGCTTTGTACCTTCAAACTCTGTTCCATTTACACTCTTCAAGATTCGATCCGTATGCTCTTCATCCACATCAAAAAATGCATAAGAGGTCATAATATCAATTCTTCCAATGACATCTGACTTGATCCCTGCAGCATCACAAACCACTCTTAGCAAGCCACCTGGATTTAAACCATCTCTCTTACCAGCACTTAGGAAGAAACGTGTTTTGCCTTCATCTCGGGCACGCTGCCCTTTGTCACTTCTGTCTCGATCTTTACCTGAATCTTGTTTTGCACGCTGGTTCAAATCACCCGCACGGTCATAGTATTCAATAAATCGATTGAATTCGGCAGAAACAAACTTCTTAATAATTTCTGTTTTGTCCATCGATTCAAAAGAAGAAATAATCTGAGGCATAAATTTCTCAATGTCCTTTTCCTTGACATTGATATCTATTGTATTTTGAATCAGTTTCATCAATTGAATTTCGCAAATCTCTTCTGCATTCGGAACTTGACCTTGGGCAAATTCATTACGCATTTGTTTTTCAATTGACTTAATTTTAAATCCTTCTTTTGGAGTAATTAAAACCAATGACTGCCCTTTTTTACCTGCACGAGCAGTTCGGCCACTTCTGTGGGTATAGTTTTCATTGTCGTCAGGAAGGTTATAGTTGATTACATGCGTAATATCATCTACATCAATTCCTCGCGCTGCAACGTCTGTTGCCACTAATATTTGAAGCTCTTTGCTTCTGAATCGAGCCATGACACGGTCTCGCATAGGTTGTGTTAAATCTCCATGCAAAGGTTCTGCGTTGTACCCCTCACGGGCAAGCTTCTCAGCAACAGTTCCTGTCTCGTGCTTCGTTCTGCAGAAAATCAAACCGTAAATATTTGGATGAAAGTCTATCAAGCGTTTGACAGCTTCGTATCGGTCTCTTTCTTTCACCACATAATAAATGTGCTCTATATTTTCATTGGATTGGTTCTTATGACCGATTGATACCTCTAGAGGGTCGGTCATATAAGTTTTCGCAATGCGCGCTACGTCTTTCGGCATCGTTGCAGAAAACAACCAAACATTTTTTGATTCTGGTGTTGTTTCTAAGATATCATCAATATCTTCTTTAAAACCCATATTTAACATTTCATCCGCCTCATCCAAAACTACATTTTGAACTTCAGACAATTGAATTGCTTTTCTTTTAATAAGATCTAAAAGTCTACCTGGAGTCGCAACGATAATCGCTGCTCCTTTTTTAATCTGCGTCATTTGACGTCTAATATCGGCGCCACCATAAACAGATACTACGGGACATTTGACGTATTTAGAAAATGTTTCTAAATCCCTGGTAATTTGCAAGCACAACTCGCGAGTTGGGCAAATGATCAATCCCTGAGGTCTATTGGACTTGGGATTAATAGAATTAATTAATGGCAAACCAAATGCTGCCGTTTTCCCCGTTCCTGTCTGTGCTAACCCAACGAAATCACAATCGTCTTTCATTAGGTGGGGAATTGCTTGTTCCTGGATGGGAGTCGGTGCTTCA
>MDSY01157892.1_pt1 | contig 19724 bp, 19 predicted proteins | sample 811131 | NCBI WGS metagenome assembly MDSY01 (sample SAMN05326643, study PRJNA326480) | marine metagenome | isolation source: seawater | place: Atlantic Ocean: South West | collected 2010
ATTAGGGTGCCAGCAATAAAGACAAAATTGTTAGAGCCAGTTTTCTGAGAGTCGCGAGTCATTGTATGTTGCCATCCGTTTTTTGATGATCATTATTAAGGGGTAGTACGGTCTGGTTATTGATCACTGCACCGCGCAATTCAAGTTGATGGCTATCGCCGTTCTTTTTCTGCTCGAGTTTTACAATTAGATGATCCCAGTCGCTGGCCAGCCAGGCGCTAAATTGGCTTTTGCTGGCGGCATCGACAATTCTTTCGACTTTAACTGTTCGCAGCGGACCTATAGCGGTTTGCAGCACTTCCTCGCCAACCACCCGATAATCATATTGTTTCAGTTTTCCCCTGGAAATAACAGGATAGGAAAATGCTGTAAGGCCGGCGTTTAAATCACGGCGCAGTTGTAATCGGTGGGTGATCATATCCAGTTGCCCAGCTTCCAGGGCAGTTTCTTTGCGGTTGTCATTTTTCTGATAGTGCAGAATATTCTGCTGCCAATCAAAGTGCTGCACTTCTAATTTTGTACGACCAAAGACTGAGCGGCTATAGCGATACTCAGTTGGGCGCAGCTGCTGCTTGTCGGTGAGGCTAAATATACTCTGCTCATCGATCTTGCCGAGGACGTTTTTTGCGGTCAAACTTTCCCGATAGATGCCTGGCTCAATTTCTTCAAGGCGCTGTACAGCTTCAATTTTTAGGCCGCTAAATCTCGCAGAATAGTCGGCGCTATAGAGGCTGATGGGTGATTTGGCTGGGGTTTGCAAGGCGGCCTGTGCGGCTGCAGCCAACACAGCGGTTGCCGGGGTTAGAAGTACCAGTAGCAGTCCAAGTGCACGAATGCTCTGAGCTGTTGGCTTAAACGCCGACTGAATCGCGGTGTACACTGACAATGGTCTGACCTCGGCGTTATGGCTTCTAGGTGCTGTTAGAGTAACAAAAATCCAGTTGGTTCGCTGGTTCTGGAAATTACTGCACCTGTTACTGCTTTACTATTAGTTACTGGGCACGCGCTCTTCTATATCGACACAGACACCACCTTGAGGCAGCAGCTCGTTGTCGAGGATCACATGGCCCTCGCGCAACTCCAGACGTCCCTCACAGAACCACTGTGCGGCCAGGGGGTAAATCTGGTGTTCAAAAACCAGTACCCGTGCAGCTAAATCCTCAGTACTGTCATTTTCCAGTAGTTCAACTTGAGCCTGAACAATGCCCGGTCCGCCGTCTAGTTCGGCGGTGACAAAATGCACGGTGGCGCCCGCTTTACTGTCGCCGGCATCGATGGCGCGCTGGTGAGTGTGCAAGCCGGGGTATTTAGGTAGCAGTGAGGGATGAATATTAATCAGTCGGCCGAGAAAGCGATTTACAAACTGCGGTGTGAGGATGCGCATAAAGCCGGCAAGCACCACTAGGTCTGGCGAAAAGCTATCGATCACATCCGCCAGAGCCACATCGAAGTCGGCTCGGGAGTCGAAGCTATTGTGATCTAAGGTGATATTGGGTATCGCCACTGCGGCGGCCCGTTCTAGACCTTTAACCCCAGCTTTATTGCTAATAACTGCCACCACATCGCCATTCAGGGATCCATCCGCGCAGCCATCAATAAACGACTGCAGGTTAGAGCCGCCGCCGGAAATCAGCACAACAATGCGGCGCTTGCCCTTTGACTGATCACTCATCAAGATAGTCCGAGTAGTTGAACCTGTTCTTCACCGTCTTCTTGAGCCGAGATGCTACCCAGCTCAAAAGCGGTTTCGCCACTGGCGGTCAGCATGTCTAAGGCTTCTTGGGTGCGCTCGGCAGGAACACAGATGACCATGCCAACGCCACAATTCAGTGTGCGGTGCATTTCGTGCTCATCGATATTGCCGCCTTTTTGCAGCCAGTCGAAGACTGCTGGGCGAGTCCAAGCCTGAGTGTCGATTACGGCTTTGGTGTTATCCGGCAGAACCCGTGGAATATTCTCTAACAATCCACCGCCAGTGATATGGGCCAGTGCATTGACCTGAGAGTCGGCGATCAACTTGAGTAGGGGTTTGACATAGATGCGAGTCGGTTCCATAAGCAGGTCGATCAGCGGCTTGCCATCCAATTGCGCGGTGGCGGGGTCCGTCTCTGTCACTTCCAGTACTTTGCGAATCAGCGAGTAACCATTGGAGTGGGGGCCGCTTGAGGCTAAACCAATCAATGTGTCACCGATACTGACTTGGGTGCCATCGATCAGATCGGCTTTCTCAACTATGCCGACACAGAAGCCCGCCAGGTCGTAGTCTTCGCCCTCATACATTCCCGGCATCTCAGCGGTCTCGCCGCCGATTAGTGAGCAGCCCGAAATATCACAGCCATCGGCGATGCCATTAACGACAGCTGCGGCAGTGTCGATCTCGAGCTTGCCGGTGGCATAGTAGTCGAGGAAAAACAGCGGTTCGGCGCCACAGACAATCAGATCATTGACACACATGGCGACCAAATCGATTCCCACGGTGTCATGCTTGCCATGATCTAGTGCCAGACGCAGTTTCGTGCCAACGCCATCGGTGCCGGAAACCAGTACCGGTTGTTTATAACCGGTGGGTAATTCAAACAGTGCGCCAAATCCGCCGAGGCCGGCCAAAACTTCTGGTCGACGTGTACGCTTGGCTGCGCCTTTAATTTTTTCGATCAATGCATTGCCTGCGTCGATGTCTACGCCTGCATCTTTATAGCTGAGTGATTTGCTGCTTTCGGTCATGGCACGGGCCTTCTTTTGTTAGCGGGCTATTTTAGATGCAGTGGGCTTACTTTTCATCAAGCACTGATATAATGTTGCAAAATATCTGGAGAAAAACCGTTGAAACGGACATTAATTTTGTTTTTCGCCCTGTTTTGCACCTCAGCGATCGCAGAACCGGTTTCCGGACTCTATAACGGACGGGTTTTAGTTGCGGACCAAACTGCGCAATCGAGATCGAAAGGCGTCGATCAAGCACTCGAACAGGTGCTAATTAAGCTTACTGGCAACAGCAAAATTATGCAGCTTCCCGGCATTCAAAAAGCGGTCACTAACACCAATAATTTTGTCGCCAGCGTCGGCTATACTAAATTAGCGGCTGAAATCGATACTGATCAGTCCGATCAAGAGTCGCCGGGTTTTGCTCTTCAGGTGAGCTTTTCAACCCAGGCGATCGATCAATTGATTCGCTGGGGCCAGTTGCCCATATTACCTGCCGGGCGGCCCAAGTTAGTCTTCTGGATTGTGCGCGATGATGCAGAGACCGGGCGTCAGTTTCTTCAAGAGCAGATATTTCCCGATTTCACCAAGACATTTCAGCAGATCATGTATGAACGGGCGCTGCCTTATCAATTACCGGAACTGGATCTCGAGGATCAATTGTCGCTCTCGGTCAATGAGGTCTGGTCAATGCGCGAGGACACTATAGAGGTCGCCTCGCAACGCTATGCAGCGGATGGTTGGGCGGTACTGAGATTTTTTACCACCACATCGGGTCAGGTGCGCGGCAGTTGGATCTATAAATTGGGCGATCGGCGCGGCTTTAACGATGTGCGTGCAGAGAACACCGAAGCCTTTGTTGGACTGGCGCTGAATGAGCTGATGGACAATGTTTCGGCTCAGTTAACCTATATTCCCCAGACTGATACCAGCAAGTTAGTGCTGCAGATCAATCAGGTGGATTCTTTTGCCGATTATCAGTCGGTACTGGCCCAGCTTCAGAGTTTAAAGCTGGTGCGGTCGAGTAACGTATTTGCAGTTGAAGGCGATCGTCTGTTTGTCACTGTGGCGATAGACGGTGGTGTCGATCTGCTGATTTCAGCATTGGAGCGCAGTGGAAGTTTGCTTAACCAGACTTCTGAGATGGCGCGCTTCAGTGGTAATTTAGAATTTGATTGGATGGTTGAGTGAAGGATTTTCAGCAACTGAGTCTGGCTATTAAATTAGATAATCAGGCCACTTTCGATAATTTTTATGCGCCCACCGGCACCCCCCAGCATCTGGCGAAGATGTTGCTGCAGGACGAGGGCAAGCAGTACGCCTATGTCTGCGGTTCATCCGGTACTGGGTTGTCTCATTTGATGCAGGCGGTATGCCAGCAGCACAGCATGCGCCTGAGCAATGGTGCGGCGTTGTATCTGCCTTTAAAAGAACTCTGTGATTATCCCGCGGACCAGATCCTTGATGGACTCGAATCCTCAGACCTGGTTTGTTTGGACGATCTCGATCAGGTGGCTGGTCGCGAAGACTGGCAGGCTCCACTGTTTAACTTCTTTAATCGCTGCAGTGAGTCGGGTACCCGTCTATTGATTACCGCCCACACCTTGCCGGACCATTTGGAAGTGTTGTTGGATGATCTGTTATCGCGCTTGAAGTCCGGTATATCACTGCAGTTAATCGATTTCAAAGATGCGGATCTGCGCCGTTTGTTGCAGCATCGTGCCAGTGGCCTGGGGCTATATTTATCCAATGAGGTGGCGCGTTTTTTATTGCACCGTTTACCGCGCAATAGCCATGTTTTGATGGAGGCGCTGGAAAAACTAGACGCTGTTTCCTTGCGCGAGCAGCGCCGTTTGACGCTGCCCTTTGTGAAGACTGTTCTGGATATTTAATTTGCAGCAGCTATCGACTTCTGTTTAAAAACGCCCCTTAAATACATTACTGGGGACAGCTCTCACAGTAGACATAGATATGGTTTGGATCTGTGAGGCTATCGATAAACTGCAAGGGTTTAATCACTGAGGCCAGTTGCAACTGCAAGTTCTTAGGTATCCAACTCTGAACCCCCAATGCACCGACCGCTGCATCCACATTGCCGCTCACTTCCATCATCACCTGTTCAATTAGACTCAGGGGCTTGCGGCGATAGTTGACTCTGTAATCATTTAGGCCTGCTAGTAACGCGGCGCTGTCGATAGCATCGCCGAGGTCGCCAAGTTCATCCACCAGGCCCAGCTCTAGGGCTTTTTTGCCAGTCCAGACACGACCCTGAGCGATCTCATGAACAGCGCTTGGGGTGCTCTCCCTGGCATCTGCCACCAGATTTAAAAAGCGCCTGTAAACATGATCAACACCGGACTGCATAATCATTTTGGTCTCTGGTGTCATTGTTCGGTCCAGTTGCATCATGCCGGCAATATTAGTGGTGCCAACCCCATCGGAATAAATGCCCAGAGAGCTGAGTGAATCCTCAAAGGTGGGAATCACACCAAATACGCCGATGGAACCGGTGATCGTGGTGGACAGTGCAAGAATTTTGTCTGACTCGGTGGCGATCCAATAGCCCCCGGATGCGGCATAACTGCCCATAGAAATCACTACGGGAATATCTTTTTTACGCAGCGAAGCAATGCTGTCGCGAATTACATCCGAGGCAAAAGCACTGCCGCCGGGGCTGTCGACACGCAGCACCACGGCTTTGACCTGATCATCGTCTTCAATAGTGGCAAACATATCCGCCAAGGTGTCGCCGCCAATAGTTCCCTCCGGCTGATTGCCATCTAGAATCGATCCACTGGCAACTACCACGGCAATTTCGGGCTTGCCCTGATTGACCGTTTTCAGTGAGCTCAGCTTCATATGATTGAGATAAGCTGCCATAGGCACCTGGTCAAAGTCACCGTTGCTATGGGGCAGAATCTGTTCCAGATACGCGTTGGTTTCACTGCGTGTGGCAATGCGATCAATTAGTCCCTGTTCGATTGCCAGTGCGGCAATATCACCGTTTTCCTCAGCTAGCCTGAGGTGCATATTATTAGCTAGATCGTTTAGTGCGCCATTGGGTAGGCCGCGCAATTGCTCAACTCTGGAAGTGTAAAACTGCCACAGGGAGTCGACCAAGTTGAGTCGGTCGACACGGGCCGCATCAGACATACCCTTGCCCATAAAGGGTTCAACAGCGCTTTTGTATTTACCGACGCGGAAGATATGCATATTGATTTTGAGCTTATCCAGAGCCTCTTTGTAGTAGCTGCTGTAGGAGCCAAATCCCGTAAGCATGACGTTGCCCAGGGGGTTCATAATAATTTCATCTGCATGGGCGGCGAGAAAATACTGTGACTGAGAAAAGCTGTCGCCAATCGCAATAACGGGTTTGCCACTTTGCTTAAAGCGTTGCAGGGCAGAGCTGATCTCTTCCAGTTTGGCGATACCACCGCCAGCCATATAGTTGGTATCCAGCAGCACATGAGTTATGCGCTCATCGTACTGGGCGTGATCCAAGGACTGGACTATATCGCGCACTAGGGTTTCGGTATCACGCTGACTGGGCTGGGCAAATATTTCGCTGACCGGATCTATGTAGGAGCGCTGATCCACCAGCAGGCCGCTGGGTGCCAAATAGAGTGCGCCACGCTCGGGCATTGGTTTGATATCATCGGCAAACATGCCGCCAATCACGGCGATAAAAAACAGAACTATAACCAAGCTGATCATATAGCGAATAGCGTTGACAATATTGCCGATAAATCTAAAAAATCTGCGTATCAAGCCGGTTTTTTTTTCACTCATAGAGATAGTCCTTTGGATCGTTGTTACTCAGCACTTTCGGATTCACTTAAAGAATCATTTTGAGAGTGCTGAGCTGTGCGCGTCCTGTGAGTATAGACTCTAGGGGGCAGATTGCTCTTGCTGCTCCTGTTTCTCATACTCCTCTTGCAGGACTTTGCCGAGCTGTTGCTTCCACCGAGCATACATCATCGCCGCATTAAATAAGATCACTGTCAGAGCCAGTTCCACCCAATCCAGTATCTGTGGTGTCGGGCCGGCCAAGTTATCCACCGCGGTGGCAAAGTAAAGCAGGATGACAAAGCAGATCCAGATCAGCGTGCGAGTATTGTTGACGATTAAACCGGGAATAAAAATTGCCAGAGGGAACAGGCAGAGAAAGTAAATAATTCCCGGGGCGCCTTGAATCCACGCATTGGCTGTCATGGCCGCCAGCATCAGGTAAAAGCTGAGATGAGTCAGGGGGCGGGAAAAATTAATTTTTTGTTGTAGGGTCATATCACTGGGTTCCGTTAAGTTGTGCGGCTAATGAAGCAACGCGTTTGCCCTGTGCTCGACAGAGGCTAATTTCGTCACTGCTAAGGCCATCGGCTTCAACGTGGCTGGCGCCGTAGGGCGTGCCGCCGCCAGTGGTGCTGTGCAGGCTGGATTCCGAGTAGGGAATGCCAGTTAGCAACATGCCATGGTGCAACAGGGGAATCATCATCGACATTAAAGTTGTTTCCTGACCACCGTGCAGGCTGGAGGTGGAGGTAAACACTCCGGCGGGTTTGTCGATCAGACTGCCATTGGCCCAGAGGCCAGCAGTGCCGTCAATAAAGTATTTTAACGGCGCTGCCATATTGCCAAAGCGTGTGGGGCTGCCGATCAGCAGGCCGGAACAGTTGGCCAGTTCTTGCTCGGTACAGTAAATATCGCCACTGCTGGGAATATCATCTGCCGTTGCTTCACAGACCGTGGATACCCCAGGTACGGTGCGCAGGCGCGCTTCCATGCCTGCACTTTCAACACCCTGAGCGATTTCTTCGGCAAGTTTTTTAACATGGCCGTTGCGGCTGTAATAAAGTACTAAGACATAATTATCAGCTGACATTAGAGGATCTCCAGTACGGATTCTGGGGGGCGACCGATTGCGGCGCGCTGGCCGTTGACTACTATTGGTCGCTCGATCAGTTTGGGGGACTGGGTCATCGCGGCGATAAGTTGCTGCTCTGAGAGGCTGGCGTCCGCCAGGTTTTGATCTTTATATTCCTGCTCGCCGCGCCGCAACAATTGGCGTGCATTGAGGCCGAGTTTTTTCAGCAGCAGGCTCAGCGTCTGTGAGTTTGGCGGTGTCTCCAGATAGAGTACTATCTCCGGCTCTAGTCCCTGATCTTGCAAAAGGCTCAGAGTCTGTCTCGATTTGGAACAGCGTGGATTGTGATAAATAGTCAGCATCGTCTATGTTTCAGGTTGTGGGTGTGAATACGCCATTGTAGAGGCAAATGGATTTAAACAGAACGAGAGGTTTAACCGCATGATCAATCAACTGTTAATCAGTCTGGGCAGAGTTCCACAGCAACTGGCCAATAGCGGCCAGTTTGTGGTCTATGCGGTGCGTCGATTCCTCGGCGATGGCTGTCCTCAGAGTGCCGCGGCGCTGACCTATATGAGCCTTTTTGCCGTGGCACCCATGTTGACACTGATGTACAGCATGTTTTCCCTAGTGCCGGCATTTCAAGAGTTGGGCGGTCAGGTGGAAGAATTTATTTTCTCTAAATTTTTGCCTAGCAGCGGTCAGGAGATCACTGGATATCTGAGTGAGTTTTCCTCTCAGGCACGCAAGTTGAGTGTTGCCGGGGTGGCGATTATTTTCGTCACTGCGCTGCTGATGCTGAGTAATATCGAAAAGACCTTTAACCATATCTGGGCCACCACCGGCGGACGCAAAGGTTTGGCCGGCTTTTTGGTCTACTGGGCGATCCTGAGTCTCGGGCCGCTATTGCTCGCCGTTGGCATGATTATGAGTACCTACCTGATGTCCCTGCGCCTAGTGGTAGCCGAGGTGGACAGTCTCGGTTTGGTGGCGCTACTGTTTAGCTATCTGCCCTGGTTGCTTACTTGGTTGGCTTTCACACTGCTCTATGTGGCGGTGCCCAACTGCAAGGTGAGGGTGGTCTATGCCCTGTTTGGCGGCCTGATCACGACACTGCTGTTCGAAAGCGCCAAGGCGTTATTTGGACAGCTGGTAGCCCATTCTATATATACCAACGTATATGGAGCATTCGCGGTTATCCCGCTGTTTCTGATGTGGATCTATTTGCTCTGGGTGCTGATCCTGTTTGGTGCTGAACTGGTGCGCAGTCTCGAGACCTTCCAATATCAGGGGCGCGATACACAATTACCGGATCTGCTCGCGGTATTAATTGTGCTCTGGCAGTGCTGGCGTCGGCAACAGAGAGGCCACAGTTTATCCGATCGCTCCATGAGTATTGTTGGGCTCAATGTGGAGCAGTGGCGGCGTTTGCGGGATATGCTCTTGGGGCAGCGTATTTTAGAGAAAACTGCCAGCGGTCAATATGTGTTGATTCGCGATGCCGATACCATTCGTCTGGCGGATATCAGTGGCTGGTTGGGGCAGGGATTTAACTCGGGGGATAAAGCCCTCAGCGAAAAATTAGTCAGTGCTCATCCCTGGGTCGAAAACTACGACAGACTGATGCGCGACAACCAGCAGCTGACCGAACAGAATATGAATATGAGTCTGCAAATGTTATTTGCCAGTCACAGTCATTCTGCGGATACTGGCAACTGAAAAGAGAATTAGACTTCTATATTAAGGCGATTGTGTATGTCCAAAGCATTTTTAATAAAAGCATTTTTAGTTACTGCGATCTTGGTGGGCTGCAGTGGCGACAGGGGTTATCGGCTGGTCGATGGGGGCAGTCACAGTTTTAATAACGATAGTGGTCAATATACTCTGGTTAACTACTGGGCCGAATGGTGCCAGCCCTGCCGAGTGGAAGTGCCCGAGTTAAACGAGCTGGCTGCTGAGCACCGGGATCAATTGACCATTTTGGCCGTGAATTTTGATAATGAGCAGGGCCCAGAGTTGCTCGCTCAGCTGCAGAAAATCGGTATTCAGTTTCCCTCTCTGGCCGAGGATCCCCGCGCCAAATGGGGCCTTGAGCGGCCACAAGTACTGCCCGAAACACTGATAATCAATAGCGATGGCGAATTGGTTCAGCGCTTGATCGGCCCGCAGACTCTCGAGTCGTTGATGGCTTTTATTGTTGAGTAAGCAACCCGTACCTAAAGTGGGTATAGCTGCTCAAGGGGCTGGGATTTAAGCTTTCGCTATTGAAATCACACCAGCCTTCAACGATAGATAGAGAGAAAGAAAGACTATGCAAGATCTGCGCAATTTCTATATTAATGGTCAATGGGTAGAGCCGCTTAAGGCTCAGGATTTGGCAGTTGAAAATCCTGCAACAGAAGAATCATTGGCGATTATTTCTCTCGGCGCAGCCGGCGATGTGGATCTAGCTGTTGCCGCTGCCAAGGCCGCCTTTCCGATCTATTCCCAGTACAGCGTTGAACAGCGCATTGCCCTGATGGAAAAGTTGCTGGAACTCTATATAAGCCGCTATGACGAAATGGCCGCTGTTATCTCAGCAGAGATGGGGGCGCCGATCTCCTTTGCTACAGCCGCCCAAGCAGACTGTGGTCAGGGACATATCTCCGCGGCCCTGGAGGCACTCAAAAGTTTTCAGTTTGAACGTCAGGTTGGCACCACGCTGGTGGTTAAAGAGCCGATTGGGGTCTGTGGTTTTATTACCCCCTGGAACTGGCCGATCAATCAAATTAGCTGCAAAGTTGCGCCGGCGCTGGCCACTGGCTGCACCATGATATTAAAACCCAGTGAGATAGCGCCCCTGTCTGGATACCTGTTTAGCGAGATGATGGATCAGGCCGGATTCCCTGCGGGTGTTTACAATATGGTCAATGGCGATGGTCCCGGGGTGGGAGCGGTAATCGCCAGCCATCCGGATGTGGATATGGTCTCATTTACCGGCTCCACCCGCGCCGGCATTTTGGTGGCCAAGGCCGCAGCGGAAACGGTCAAACGTGTCACTCAAGAGTTGGGTGGCAAATCGCCGAATATTATCTTTGCCGATGCGGATCTAGAATCTGCTGTCAGCGGCGGTATTCTCAATATGATGAGCAACACCGGACAGTCCTGCAATGCCCCCTCAAGAATGCTGGTGGAAGCCTCGGTCTATGATCAGGCGGTGACCATTGCCCGTGAAACTGCCGAGCAGATTGCCGTTGATCAGCCGGTTAAAGAGGGTGAGCATATAGGCCCGCTGTCCAGTTCCGTGCAGTTTCACAAGGTTCAGGGATTAATCGCTAAAGGGATAGATGAAGGGGCTAGTTTAGTCACTGGGGGACTGGGGAAGCCGGAGGGTTTTGAGGCTGGCTATTTTGTTAAGCCGACGATATTTTCCGGGGTCAATAATCAGATGGCGATTGCCCGAGAAGAAATTTTTGGCCCAGTGTTAAGCATGATCCCATTTGCCACTGAAGCTGAGGCAATTGCCATTGCCAACGACACAGCCTATGGTCTGGCAGCCTACATAAGCACCGGTGATGATGATCGCGCTAGGCGTGTTGCCGGTCAGTTGCGCGCTGGCATGATTAGCCTGAATAGCGCCCAGCAGGACTATACCGCACCCTTTGGCGGTTATAAGCAGTCGGGAAATGGCCGTGAGTGGGGCGAGTTTGGCTTTGATGATTTTCTTGAGATTAAGGGTATCAGCCGCTAGATCTCGATTGTTAGTTTGCCGCGTTTGGCGGCAGGTCAATAGCAAGAGCTAACGCTTACAGTTAAATTAAAAGCTGCCATTGGCGGATTCCCAGGCATGTATTACATGCTTGCGCCTTACCCCCCAAGGATATTCACCAGCGCCCCCATTGGGCTCGATTGCTCGGTGGGAGGGAATAAAAAACGCGATGGGGTTGGCTAATATAGCGCTGTAAGTTGCCTGTGTGGACTTGCTCCGGCCAATTGCTTCGGCGACAGCCTCATGGTGAGTCAGTGTGCCTGGATCAGTGGACATTATTGTGCGCCACACACTGATATGGGTGGGCAGGGCAAATAGGTGTAGGTGCAGGGTTTTGTTGCTGGGCTTTTCGCGAGCAAAAATTGATTCAAAAATCTCTATGGGCTCTGACTCGATGTGACGTAATGTCGCTTCGGGCAACAGCCGCTGTAGGTTGCTGACAAAAGAAATCAACGGCTTGCCGCAACTAAATGACACATTGCAAATCCCCCTTGGGGTCTGGGCCACAAACATCTCTCCAAAGGGGCTTTGGTGGACGCTGTAGTCAATAGTCAAATCATAGCCGGCACCACTCTTGTAAAAGCTTGGCAGCCATCCCTCAATATGCACTTTGTAGCCAAAGGTCATTGGCTCCGGAACCAGATCCGGCTGAGTTTTAATATTCACTAGGGGCTTGGCTGAACGGAGTAAGTTTTTGCCGCGCTTGGGAGTGATAGTCTGGAGATAGTTTTTGGGGGACACCCGACTCCACCGTTCGAACACGCGTTTAACCTCAACGGTGCTGCTGCCGAGGTGTTCAGCGATGTCATCTAGGGTCGATTGGTGATTGGATCCTTTAGTAAGAAACGAAACCGCTTCAGCTATTCGTTGGTAATCTGGGTTAATCATCTTGGCAGTGTAGACCAGCCAAGCTTGGCTGCAAGAAAATATTCTATTTATTCGCCGACAACCTGTATAAAACCCCTCCAGCAGCAATCATAGTAACGCCGATTCCGGCTTCAATAGGCCGGGAAATCAATACATAGGTCAGAGTCCAGACTGTCACACTGAGATAGATCAGCGGTACAACGGGATAGCCAAAGGTTTTGTATGCACCTTCGATATTGAGTTTTTTCCAGCGCATCACAAACACCCCAAGCACGGCAAAAAGCGTGTTCACACCGAGCACAAAGCTGGAGAATACCAGTATTGATTCAAAGGTGGCGCTGAGAATAAAGCCCACCGCCAGCAGACCTTGAAAGACAATTGCGATCATAGGTACGCCGTGGCGATTACAGCGGGAGAGCACTGAAAACAGCTTAAAGTCTTCGCCGATTACCTGCAGTACTCTCGGACCCGCCATGGTCATGGCACTGACTGTGGAAATCAGTAGCAGAGCCAGAACCAGCCCCATAGCCTTGCCTGCTACATCGCCGAGAGCATGGTCGGCAACAATTACACCGACTTCCAGTTTGCCTTCTAAAATGGCGATGGGTGCGGCACTCAAAAAGGTAAAGTTGAGTAATAGATAGAGCATCATCACTAAGCCGGTGCCGATAAATAACACGATGGGCAGATTGCGCTGGGGATTATCCAGTTCACTCGTGACATAGGTGGCGGCATTCCAGCCGGTATAGGCATAGTTCACATAGATCAGAGCCACGGCAAAGGCGCCGCTAAACAGCAGTTTGCTGTCGCCGCTCTGGGGGGCAAAGCTTATCCCGTGGCTCAGGTCCTCTGGACTCTCTCCCCAGATAAAAATGGCTGCACAAAATAACAGAATCAATAGCACTTTAAGGGCGGTAAACAGTTGCTGCACCGCACTGCTAGTTTGCCGCGAGCGACAGTGCAGCAGGGTCAAGATTAGCACCAGCATGACTGCAGACCAGCGCGATGAAATATCTGGAAACACTGCGGATAGATAGGCGCCAAATGTCATGGCTGCCAGCGCCACCGGTGCGGCAAAGCCCACGGTGGCCGAGACCCAGCCTGAGATAAATCCGGCAGCCGGATGGTAGAGTCGCGAGAGAAAATTATATTCACCGCCGGATCGGGGCAGGTTGGCGCCCAGCTCGGCATAGGTCAGGGCGCCGCAGAGTGCGGTGAGACCGCCGATAAGCCAGAGCATCATCAGTACAAAAAATGACTGAATGCCCAATAATTGAAAGCCGAGGCTGGTGAATACGCCGGTGCCAATCATATTGGCAACGACCACCGAGATACCTGTGGTTCTAGAAAATGTATGCATGGTTGTGGGGTCGCCAGGCTAAGGATCAGTTATTTTTTTTGGTTACTCTACAGCAGCTTTGGGCCTCCCGCATTAAATACTCTGAGGTCACAGAAATGACACGGAGGATAATAGGGAGTACCTTACACTGAGGGCTTAAAAAGCGATAAAAATCGCTGTAAAAATAACGTCAAGTGCACCACTTAAAAATAATAAAAATAAATAGAAGAGGGTCTCAAAATGGACAAATTTCTGCGAATTGCAGTAGTACTCATGGGCATCGCTATGTTGCTCGGTGCCATAGGTTTTATGTTTTCACCCGATGCTATGGAAGCCCAGTTTTCTGTGGTTGCCAGTCGTATCGATGGCATGGGAACCCTGCGCGCGGATCTCGGCGGTCTATTTCTGACTCTCGCACTGTTTACTCTCTATGGTTCGCGCCCGGGAAAAGGTGCCTGGTTGGCGGTGCCGGCAGTGTTTATGCTCACGGCCATATTGGGTCGCTCAGTACATATGCTTGTGGATGGTATATCGGAGCCGGCAATTCGCTCAACGGTGGTAGAGATTATCTGTCTCGGGCTACTCGAAGCGTCTCGCCGCAGACTCAGTGATAACAGGGCGGAGGCATAATTATGGCTATGCGAAAACTATTGCTTTCAACCCTGCTCTTTAGTGCTGCCAGCCTGTCTGCTGCCGAGGATGCATCTGCCCCTTCGACTCAGGTGTATTTTGGTGACACTCACCTGCACAGCTCCTATTCCTTCGACGCCTTTCTGAATAATAATCACAGCGCCGATCCCGACACAGCTTATCGCTGGGCCAAGGGTCAGCCAGTTATTCATCCCTATAATCGCGCTCGAGTGCAGATCCAAACCCCACTGGACTTTCTAGTGGTCAGTGACCATGCGGAAATGCTCGGCGTGATGAAGGCGGTGCGCAATGGCAGTGATCTATTTGCTGATCTAGGCCCCTGGGATAGGGTTAAGCGTTGGTATGCCATGCGCTTGATGAACAAAGCCATAGACACAGACACCGGCTTAGAATTTTTCGGCCGCTTTCTGCCCGTTTCCAAGCAGGGCGAGGGCCATGTGGATCCGGTAGCGGACCCCAGTAACAATATCAGCGACGTGGCTATTTTTGGTGACACCACCGCAGTGGGAACCGCAGCCTGGAACGATATAGTTGCCACCGCAGAGCGTCACAATAACCCTGGCACCTTTACCAGTCTGATCGGTTGGGAGTGGAGTTCAATTCCCACTGGGGCCAATTTACACCGTATTGTTATCAGTCCAGATGGCGCCGAGAAGAGTAACCAATACCTGCCCTTTGGTTCCGATCAGAGTCAGTATCCAGAGGATTTATGGCAGTGGTTGGGAGACACTCAAAAGCGCACTGGTGCGCGTTTCCTAGCGATTCCCCACAACTCGAATATTTCCAAGGGTTATATGTTCGATACTACCACCCTGCGCGGCGAAGAGATTACCGCCGACTATGCAACCCGGCGCATGGCCTGGGAGCCGGTGGTTGAAGTTACTCAATTCAAGGGTGACAGTGAAACTCGCAGCAGCCTATCTCCGGAAGATGAATTTGCCGACTTCGAGAATTATGAGCACTACATTCAAAACGGTGTCATTAACTATGTGGCTTCCGCCGCAGACTATATTCGTCCAGCCCTAAAGAGAGGCCTGTCGATTGAAAAAAAGGTCGGGGTCAATCCCTATAAGTTTGGCTTGATTGGTTCAACCGATGCCCACTCCGGTCTGTCTTCCTCCGAGGAGAATAACTTCTGGGGCAAGATGGCCAGGGACTCAACGCCAGAGACCAAATCTCGTCCCGGCGCCAGTCCGGATGCTCGGGATGGCTGGGATATGTCGGCTTCGGGAATTGCCGCGGTCTGGGCTGCGGAAAATACCCGAGAGGCAATCTATGCCGCGTTTAAGCGCAAAGAAGTCTATGCCACCAGTGGGCCGCGAATGCGGGTGCAGTTATTTGCTGGCTGGAGCTTTCCTGAGGGCAGTGCAGAAGGACAAGATTTTGCCGCCATTGGCTATAGCCATGGTGTGCCAATGGGTGGCGACTTAGCGGCTGCCGAGAGGTCTGATCAGGCCCCCAGTTTTCTGTTGCGCGCGGTAAAAGATCCCCTGGAAGCCAACCTCGATCGCGCACAAATTGTTAAGGGCTGGGTCGATGCCAGCGGCGTTGAGCAGGAACAGATTTATAATGTTGCCTGGTCCGGAGAGCGCCAATTGGATGCCGATGGACGTTTGCCGGCGGTAGGCAATACTGTTGATCTTACATCAGCCACTTACAATAACAGCATTGGTCAGGCTGAATTTGCCGTGCACTGGACCGATCCGGATTTCGATCCCCAGCACTCGGCATTTTACTATGCACGAGTATTGCAGATTCCAACGCCACGCAATGGGTTGTTTGATGCAATTGCTCTGGGACTCGATCAACCGCCCAAAGGCCCTAAGACTATTCAAGAGCGCGCCTACACATCACCGATTTGGTACCAGCCTTAAACAGAGTGGCACTTTCTCAATTTTGACTTAGACTTAGGTATCAAATTATCAGGTGCAATCGCAAGGGAACAGAGCGATTGCACCCTATTGATTAACTGTCGTTTAATTAGTTGTTCTATAGAGGCTTACCCACAATACCCATGCGCACTTTATTCAAAGAACCACTATTTCAATTTTTATTTATTGCTCTGTTGTTACTCCTTGGTGAGCGTTTTATTAATGCGGATGACTACGCCTACGACCAATACCATATCCAAGTGGATGACGGGGTATTGCTGCAGTTTATGCAGTTGCGAGCAAAAACCTTTAAGCCGGAAGAGGCCGAGCAGGCCTTAAAGGCACTGAGCGCCGAAGATCGTCAACGGCTGGTGGATGATTATGCTCGGGAAGAGGCACTGTTTCGCGATGCTATGGCGCTTAATCTGGATAAAAATGATCAGATTATTCGTCGCCGCCTAATTCAAAAAATGGATTACTTGGCTCAGGGTTTTTACGATGAAGCTGAACCCTTGACTGAGGACGACCTGCGAAATTATTACGCTGAGCACCGGGAAGGCTATAAAAAGCCCGCCTCAGCAACCTTTACCCATGTGTTTATCTCCAGTGAGCGCCAGGGCTCCGATCAGGCTCAAGTGATCGCCACAGAACTGCAGCAAACACTCAATGGCGAGAGCGTGCCATTTGAAAATGCGCCGCGCTACGGCGAACGCTTTCTCTACAACCGCAACTACGTCAATCGCGATGATGATGAGATAGGCAGTCACTTTGGCGGCGGGTTCCAAGAGCAGCTATTTGCCTTGGATATTGGTGAAAAATGGCAGGGGCCAGTGCAATCCACCTATGGTTGGCATCTAGTTCTGCTAGTAAAAAATACCCCAGCCTATATTCCGCCCCTCGAAGAAATAGCATCCAATGTCTTCGCCGATGCTCAGCGCCAGCAGCAACAGCAGGTAAAGCGCGAGGCGATCGATAAGTTAATGGCCAAATACCAAATAAGTGATCGGAGCGGCCAGTAATGCTGAGAACATTGATCGGAAGATTGCTGTCACTGCTCTCTATACCTCTGCTCTCACTCGCTGTTAGCCTGTTAGTCAGCCCGGTAGTTGAGGCTGACGAAGCTCGGCCGGTCTATGTTGAAGTGACTCAGGTAAGTGACTCTGAGTACCTGTTAAAGTGGAAGATACCGCCGGTCATGTCTCAGGGTCAGGAGCCGGCCATCGAGCTTCGGCAGAGCAATTGCCGTCTCAATAACGGCGCCCTTGCAGGCAAGCCTGCTGGACTGGTGGGTCGCAAACTCTATCGCTGTGACAGCAATAAAGAGGTCGATTATCAGATTGAATTAATCTATCCCAATAGTAATCCGGCACTGACCTCATTAATTGTTTTTAAACCCTTAACCGGGGACCCAGTACAGGTCTTTTCTGGCCCTGAAGAAACTCTGGTGACTCTTTCATTGGTGACTTCTGCATCGGGAGTGGCCAAGCAGTACACCGTTGCTGGCATCGAACATATTTTGGTGGGCACTGATCATCTGCTATTTGTGCTCTGCCTAATGATGATTGCCGGCGGCTTTAAGCGTTTGGTTCTAACGGTGACCGGATTTACTGTGGCTCATTCGATCACCCTGAGTCTGGCGACACTGGATATTTTTCGCCTGCCCACTGAATTGGTGGAGTTGCTAATTGCACTGAGTATTCTGTTGCTGGCAGTAGAAATCGTTAAGCACCGCGCCGGCGGCGCCAAAGACAGTTTTACTTGGCGCTACCCGGTGAGTGTCTCGGCGGTATTCGGTCTGTTGCACGGATTTGGTTTTGCTGTGGTACTGCAGGAGTTGGGTCTGCCATCGGCCATGAAAGTGCAAGCGCTACTGTTCTTCAATATTGGTGTCGAGCTGGGTCAGTTGGCGTTTATTGTGATGGTGTCGGCGGCGGTGCTGATTGTCAGAGGCTGGATTGTTACCCGTGCCAGTCAGCAAGATCTGCTGTCACAGATGACCATTTATACCATTGGAGTGTGCAGCGCTTACTGGTTGTTTGAACGCAGCGCGCTGCTTTTCGCTTAGCTTGTATAAGGGCTTTCTAGGTAGCGCTATTTAACATTGCCAAGATGCTTGGAAATCACCTTCAATGATGGCTTAAATAGCTTGGGGGTGCAGGCGACTATATGCCCACTGTCCAAAAAGTTCTCACCACCCTCAAAATCACTCACCATTCCGCCAGCTTCGCGCACTAACAGTGCACCGGCAGCTATATCCCAAGGCTTTAAATACATTTCCCAATAGGCATCCATACGTCCGGCTGCAACATAGGCCAGATCCAGTGCTGCCGCGCCCATGCGGCGAATACCAGATGAATTGGTCGCAAACGCGTGCATTGACTGGAGATAACCGTCCATATGATCGAAAGAGGGCGAGCTAAAGGGAACACCTGTAGCGTAGAGCGCGCCTACTTCACTGGCGCGACCGGAGACCCGTATACGGCGGCCATTAAGCTTGGCACCGTCGCCGCGACTCGCGGTAAATTCCTCATGCTTAAACGGTTCGACAATAACCGCGTGCTCAATCTTGCCCTTGATACGGCAGGCGATTGAAATGGCGACATGGGGTATGCCGCGAATAAAATTGGTGGTGCCATCTAATGGATCGATAATCCATTGCACATCACTGTCTGGGTTGCCGCTGATACCGCTCTCTTCGCAGAGAAAGCTGTGATCTGGGTAAGCCTTAGAGATGTGGTAAATAATAGTCTCTTCGGAACGTCTATCAACTTCAGTTACAAAGTCGTGGCGACCTTTCTCGTCGACCTTTACCAGATCGAGGTTGTCGGCGGATTTGACAATCATTTCCCCGGCGCTGCGCGCAGCACGCAAGGCAATATTAACCATAGGTTGCATGTTAGATTTTCCAAGTGACTTAAAGAGCGCGCGCATTGTAACAGAACTAATGTGCCAGAGAAGACTGATTCTGCTACACTCGCCGCCGTTTTTTGGCCCTCTAATAATAGTGGCCACCAAAGGCTGTAAGACGGCCATTTGAGAGTTTAAGAGGTGATAAGTGTCAATTTCTGAGCGTCAGGCAAATATTCGTATAGTGCTAGTGAATACTACCCATCCCGGTAATATTGGCGGTGCCGCGCGGGCCATGAAAAATATGGGTCTGGCGGAACTGTATCTGGTTCAGCCTCGAGAGTATCCAGCGCCAAGGGCAGTATGGCGGGCGGCGGGAGCTAGAGATGTTCTTGCGGGCGCGACCATTGTCGAGTCGGTGGACGAAGCCATCGCCGATTGTGCGCTAGTGGTTGGTACCAGCGCCCGTGAGAGACGCATACCCTGGCCACTACTCAATCCGCGGGAGTGCGGAGAGAAAATTTACAGCGAAGCTGGAACCCACAAAACTGCTTTACTGTTTGGCCGGGAAGATCGTGGACTGACAAATGATGAACTGCAAAAGTGTCACTACCATGTGCATATACCCTCCAACCCAGACTACAGTTCGCTCAATCTGGCCACTGCTGTGCAGGTGCTGGCCTATGAGGTTCGCATGGCCAGTCTCGCGGATGATCAGGGCAACTTACCGGCTCTCAGTGAATGGGATCAGCCGCCGGTCGCCGCTGGCGATCTGGAGTTCTTCCATGAACATTTAGCCACCACTATGGCTGAACTGCAGTTCTATGATCCGGAGAA
>MDSY01059147.1_pt1 | contig 19720 bp, 20 predicted proteins | sample 811131 | NCBI WGS metagenome assembly MDSY01 (sample SAMN05326643, study PRJNA326480) | marine metagenome | isolation source: seawater | place: Atlantic Ocean: South West | collected 2010
GTTCTTCCGGAACTGGAGCATCCTTTGAACAGGCTAAAAGTAGAAAAAGAATGAATATGGAAGCTTTTCTCATTTGAAACATTAAACATCAAGAGTAATTTACAAAACTGCTTTAACATAAGCAAATTAAGGTCAAGTGGTATTGATGCTTTAGAACCCTCACTTAGCACTTGCTTTAGTGGATTTTTTTATGTCTTGTTTTTTTGACATTATATTGTCAGAATCATTCGCATCAAAGTGGCTCGTTTCTGTAATTTCTTTTTTATGAGACCTTATTATTATTCTTAAGTAAAAAAAGATATAAGAAATAAATATGATTGAACCAACAACAAACATTATTAGGTTATTCATAATATTTTGTTTTTATCATCATTCCTTCTTTGTCTAATAACTATAGCAAAAGCTAAAATTGTTACTGGCCAGAGCCCAACATATAAACCTTCTAGTTCATTACCTGAAAACCATAGTGATACTGAATATAAAAAGCTTAAAAAGGCTAAGATAACTGGATAGTACTTTTCTAAAAAAATCATAGTTTAAGGGTTTAATATTAATTATAAGGCTAATGTACAAAACTGTTCTATCCAATGAACTACAGAGGCAAAATTAATAACCCCCCGAAACAAGAAGCCAAACTTTATATGTCATAAAAGCAATTGGAATCATCATTAATATTAATTTAAATAGTTTTGGCACTTTATTGTAAAATTCTTCCATTATTGTTTCTTAATAAGCGCGTAATGTACAAAACTGTTTTTAAAGCTTATAAATACTGTACACCTTAATTTGGCATTATTCATTGCGTAATCTTTAACCTTCCTTGAGTCCATTTATCAGCACATCACAAAATTATTTTAAATTTTTTAATCATTAACAATCAGTAATTAATATGCTTACATGCTTTTCTTTTGTTAAAATTTCGCTACTGTACAACTTTTTTAATACTTTTTTTTGTAAAACTGCATCAACTTTAGACATTGTTTGAAAATCATCTTTTATTTTATCTAAAGGCTCTTTTTTCTTGATTTTATGATTTGTAAAAACACCTTTTTCTTCTATTTAATTAATATTTGGTATATTACATTTAAAAATAATGTCTTATGAAAGAAATTTTATATACTTTGATTTTTACAGCAATACTCATGGGTAGTGTATATGCTTATGCCGTGTATGCGACTAGAACTGGATTAAAGGAAGATGAGAATAAGAATTTCATTCCAGATTCATGGGAGAAAAATTTCAAATGGGCTTTCACAGGTAAAGCCCTTATTATGCTCGCATTAGGTTTTGGTATAGGCTTTTTAACTAATGAATTATTTTTTTGAATTAGTAAAAACCCTTAAATCAAACCCAAAATGAAATTGTCATTCCTGTGTCAAATGGAAAGGATGATTTTAATGTGTTACATATTTAATTACCTTATCAATCACTAGGACAAGTTCCCCAGATTGGTTTGTTGGCTTCTGCAAGGGCAGATGATGAACTAATAAAATTAGAAGGCAAAGTAGTAATATTAGTAACACACCATCCGGTTAGGTCTTGATTGAATTCGGATGCACTAGCCAACATCATATTCATGTTAATTACACTTGAAGTATTCCAACCGCCTATATTTTGGTTAAATGCTGAAGCTCCATTAAACATAGAATCCATATCAGTTAAACTAGAAGTATCCCAAGAACCTATATTTTTATTAAATGCTGTGGCAATACCAAACATACCATTCATTGAAGTAACACTAAAGGTTTCCCAACTCCCAATATCTTGATTAAATGAATATGCTGAATTAAACATACCAGACATATTGGTCACACTAGCAGTATTCCAAGAGGATATGTTTTGATTGAATACTATAGCACTTTTAAACATTCTTCTCATACTAGTAACTCCTGAAGTATTCCAAGAACCTATGTTTTGATTAAATGCTATGGCAAATTCAAACATTTTATTCATATTAATAACTGCTTCAGTATTCCAAGGGCCTATGTTTTGATTGAATGTAGATGCTTGTCTAAACATTTGCTGCATATTTGTAACATTGGAAGTATCCCAAAAACTAATATCCAGATTAAATGAATTATTACCATTAAAAAGATTAGCCATATTGGTCACCTGTGTGGTGCATAAATTAGGATTTGCTGCTGCAATTTGAGTTTTTATATATGTATTGTTCACTACTATATAAGTTATATTATTTATTACTTCTTTATCTCCCACTGAAGCATTAGGACATTTACAAATTCCTCTTTCAAAATATATTGTGGGTGATTCTTTAAAATTAGCAGTAATGCTCTTATTCCCCGCCATACTAACTATCAATGGATTATCTGTTCCAGAAGCATCACCAGTCCACTCCATCAACTCATATCCTAAATCAGGAGTAGCTGTTAGTGAAACAGTAGAATTTAATTCAAAAATACCTCCCGTAGAATTAACACTTCCTCCTTTAGAAGAAGTTACAGTTAGAGCAGAAGTAACAAATGAACTATCGTTGGTACAAGCAATTAGTAAAAAAAGGAAAAGAGCAGATGTTTTTTTCATTTAAATATTTTCAACTTATTTTCAAATATAAATACCTTTTTAGCGATGAACGCAATACTGAATCCAATCTTCAGTAATAAAGCAATAATTAACTTGTATTATTGAAATAGTAATAAATACCAACAAAATTGAGTTAATAACCTTTCAGACAAAAAAACACCAAAAGATGGTTCTGGCTGCCCTAAATTTTCTGGTAATATTAAAAGGACAACTGAATTATTTTTAGATTAACTGAAAGAAAAAGAGCTCTTGTTCAGAATTATAGCTATTCGTTAGTTGAGTATAAGGGGAAAGATGTAAAAAAACTGTAATTGAAACAAATTTTAATTCAAGACATCATATTGCTCCATCTGCTCTTTTAAATGGAACCAAATGCTAAGGTATTAACCTTGAAGAAGGTTGTTTATTTCTTTTTGGTAAATACTTGTGTTCCAGAAATAATTAAAAGCAACATTAAAAAACTGTTGATGTAATCAGGATGATTAGAGTCACTCCAAAAATTAGTAAATAATCCAATTAGGAGGTTAACTAAAATTAGAGTAGCAGTTGTATACATCAAAATTTTTGTAGTTCATATTATATATTTCATCAATTAAATATATAAAACTTTTTTCAAAGCTTGGAAATACGTTACACCTGATATGGCGCTATTTATTGCGTAATTGTTCACCCTCCTTGAGTCCAATTCCCAGCAAAATTAAAAATTATAGATTTAAAAATTTTGCTTATAAGTCTGCTCTATCGAAAATGCAAGATCAAAATCCCTATCAGTAATACCTCTAAAATCATTTGTTGTTAACCTAATATGCACTTTATTATAAATATTAGTCCATTCTGGATGATGTTTTTTTTCTTCTGAAACCAAAGCAACTGTATTCATAAATTCAAAGGCTTGAGTAAAACTTTTAAAAATGAATTCCTTTTCAATTGCATCATCTTTGAATGCCCAATCCAGATTTAATTCTTTGAGTCTTATATTACATTTACTAGATTTATATAATTTCATTTATATTTATTTTAAATAACTACCATGGGTAATGAATCTATCAATCAGTTTGACTAATGCACAATATAAATAGTTATCAATTTTAAGGTGTTCGTTGTTAAACTTCATCACAATTTATAAAATTTCTTGATATTCTTAGACCCAAAGATACCCTAGGCCAAATGATATTCATAGTATTCATTTAGACTAAAATATTGTTTTTCAGAGGTTATTCAAGATTCATTACTAGTCTGTAAACTGTTCAAATACACTCATCAAAACAACAAAAGCAATCGTTAAAATAACAACTAATGCGGGTTGCATGCAGATTTAATTTTGTTTGTTATTTTGAATATACAAAAAATAAATGACTTTTGAAAAGATTTAATTTTTGTTTGTTTTTTACTGGACAGTTTGGATAAATAGTAGTTAACTAAACAAAAGAAATATTAGTGAATCTTATTTTAGTTTGTTGATTACCATACTTTCCCATAAACAATAATCAGTTTCAGATTGATTATTTATCTTGAAAAGTGGCATGATGCTTAGGAAATTATCTTGCTTTTCTAAACGTGACTGTAAAGTAATGGCAAACTGACAGAACTTTGGGTAAATTTTAGAGCCAAAACCTAAAATAGAAAAATTAATATTATGTGGTTGCGCGCTCCTATTAATTTTTTTTTCAAAGCGGTCAGCGTTGGATGGGGCTTCACCATCACCATAAGTTGCCGTAAGGATAAGGATACTTTTTGCTTTTGGAAAAACACCATAGTTGTTCAAACTTGTTAGGCCTACAGTATGATGTTCTTTCCTCAAAGTTTTGGCTAGTCTTTTTGCAAATTGGTAAGAATTTCCAGTCTCAGTACCATACAAAATAATTACTGAGGCTTCTTGGAGATTGTTTTTATTAAGCTTAAATAAATCCCAACTTGTTTTTGAGGTGATTTTAAGCCCAGAAAAGATGAAGAAAACTAGGGCAAGTGCAGTAAGAGTTAGTATAAAAGCAATAAATAAATTAGATTCGCCTGTGTGGATGTAATAATTCCATTGTTTAAGTATTCGGTGAAATGGATAGATTTCTTCATTGAGGATACTGAAGTCTCCCTGACTTACACTAAATATTCGGTCTTTTAATTCTATTCTATAGACCTGGTCTTCATCTCGAGAGAAGGGATAAGACACACGATTTACATCGCTGAGATAAATTGTGTTTAAATCAAGAATTTTCTCACCTTTATTATATATTTTGATATTTGATTCTTGATTGGTAAATGCACTGAACCTTTCAACTGTTAAATATGCTCCACTAAATCCAATTAGTATGACCGGAATTAAAAACCATTTTCCCAAAATAATATGTCTTTTTCGATATTTGTTTTTTTCTCTAGTTAGGGAAAAAAGTTGTTTAACACCTCCTATTCTTCTTGTTAATAATATCCCTCCAGTAATACTTAGAAGAATTAATAAAAAAGAAATAACCCCCACGATAACTCTACCTGTATTTTTTAAAAATAAAGAGCGATGTAGATTCCTTACTTGCCTAAAAAAAGGTAAGGTTGGTGTTACATTATTAATTTTTAAACCTGTTTCTGGATCTATGTAAAAGCGTTCAAATCCATACTCAGTTATTCCCTGAACAATAACATAGTTTTTTTGTGTAATTGAAATTTCAAAGATTTCTTTGATGTTTGCATCAAGTGCTTCAAGAGTTGCTTTTAAAGAATGTTCTTCAAGAGACTCAATAACCTGAGGTTTTGTTTGATCTAATAACGCTTCAATTCCTAAAATAAATCCACTGACCGAAGCTAGAAATAAAAACAAGGCACTTCCAAGGGCCAATAAAAAATGAATTTTGCGCCACACACCTTTAATCATTATTCTGCTGATAAGAATTGGACTTTCTTGATAAAACCCTGTCCCATATAGGTTTGCTCTAGGCTTTCAGTATTTAAGGCAATATTAATATCATTCAAATGATATGTTTTGTCTTCTACTGCTGATTCGAAGCGAAGATATTTTCCACTATTGATAAGTTTTTTAGCTACTTTTATTTGAAATAATCTTCGCTCTCCTCCAGAAATTGTTGGTCCAGAAATACCATCTATCAATGGATAAAAATCCTGATCCGAAAATAAATTATTTTCTCTTAGGTGTGTCCAAAAAGATTTCAATTCAGAAAACCAACTTTTATCATCTCCTAATACATAAATTGTTTTTAGGTACTTTTCTTCTTCATCTAAAACAGAGATTACAAGGTAAGCTCCCTCACCACGGTAATCAATTATTTCTAGCAAACATTTAATTTCAACTTCCTCTTCTGCAGGGGAAAAGAACAAAAAAAAGGGCAGCATTAAAAATTTCAAAAATGATTGCATGAGTTTTTTAATTTAGTTGAAATTGATCTGTTGATATTTTCAGAAGTTGATCGATGGTCAGGTGTTCTGTAAAGATAAATTTGAGATGAATGTATTCATTTTGATTGCAGATTAAATATTGCATGTTATTGTTTGAAGATAAAGGTATTTTTACATGAAATTGCATCTTGTCCCTTGTAAATTTCCAATAATCTTTTTTAATGTTACGAATTGTTTTTATAATGATTCGTAATTCTTCTTCTGAAAAATGCCAAGTCAAACGATTAAACTTAAGGTAATATGAACTAAACTTAGATACCGACAGGGAACCAAATTGACTTTTATTTAGAATCAATGCTTTTCTGCACATTAGGAGATCAAAATTTAAACTGAGTACTAAAATATATATTTTGATTCGGAGATGGAATAATACCAGGTCCAGGGTATCCGGAAGCTCTTCTAGTATAATATGGGTCATTCAGGGTATTATTAATACCAAATTCGAATTTAAATTGGTTTAGTGTGTAGCTTGTTGAAAAATCAAGCAAGTCATAGGCAGGAATTTGTCCAATAACACCACTGATCGATCCCTCTATTGCATTGGAGGCATCGGTAAACTGTTTGGAGATATAGCTGTATTGAAAGTTAAATACCAAGTTCTTATATCCTAAAATTAAGCCTGCCTTAAAATTATCAGTTGGCACAAACTCTACCTTATTTCCTTCTACTCCAACTTCAGCAGTAGTAATGTATTCTGAATTGATATACGAATAATTTACAAAGCTGGTGAAGGCATATTTGGTGATATCCAATTTTAATAAGCTTGCAAGATTAATATCCACTAGGGATTCTATACCGTTGAGTCGAGCATCTCCTACGTTTCCTCGTTCACTTTTAACAGAATTGAAGCGATCTACTTTTTGAACAAACCCAATTCGATTTTGATAAGATATATTAAAAAGATTGAGATCAAAAGACAGTAACTTTTTTATTTTTCCACGGATTCCTAAATCAAAAGTATTACCTTTTTCATCAGTAATATTTGGGTTAATTGCAAAGGATGGATTGATGATACTGATATCTGTAAAAGTTACTGAGCGATAATTCTGGGAAAAATTAGCATAAAACTCAAGTGATGTTTTCAATTTGTAATTCGCACCCAGACCCAACAATGTAAATGAGCGTTTCCGAGATTCGTTGGTACTTATTGTCTGATTAAGGATTACATTCCCAGCTGCATCTGTATTAATTTTTTTAAAGCTCCCATCGCTAGAGGTTAAAATATTTTCATAACGTATTCCTGGGGTTAAGTATAATTTTTCACTTAAATAAAATATGTTTTCAACAAATAAAGCAATATTTTCATTTGGATAAGTGTAGTTAGATTGTTGATTGTAATTTGGATAACGGTCACTGTAGAAATTAAAATCGGCATCGCTTTCCGCAGAACCTGGTCCTTGAGCAGAGGTATTTTTAGCCTTGTAATACTTCCCACCAATAAGAAAAACAGCTTTTTTACTTCCAACAGAATAGTTTTGTAACCACCTAACTTCTATTCCATAGTTGTTGAAATCTCCTTTGATTAGGTCGCGCTCTTCGTTAGGATCAATTTGGTCTACGCGGTTAGATCGGAATCCAATTGCTTTTCGTTCTGCATCTAAACCAAATAGATTAATACTTATATTAGATTTTTTTGAAAACGCATGTTCAAATTTGATGTTATAAAGAAACCAATTGAGACCAAACCAATTCCGTTCTCGATTGCTTTGGTAAGGGTTTTCTTCAAAAAGATCATCGGTTAGTCCACCTGCCTGTTGAGCTAGGTAATCTAAATAAGTGACTTCGGCACTTAATTTGCTATTGTCAGTAAAATCATGGGTGATTTTAGTAAATAAATTTGTTGAATTAAAACCAGAGTTTGATCGAAATCCATCTCCTTTTTTAAGATTGAAAAAACTAATATATCTCCATTTACCAAAACGACCGCTTAGTTGAGTGAAGTTAGTGAATAGTCCATTAGACCCCAAAGTATTTCGCAATACCCCAGCAATGGGTCGATAAGTGCTAGCATCTTTTAGTTTAAAGTTGATGAGTCCACCAAATTGAGTTCCGTACTGTAATGATGCGGCACCTCGAATAATTTGAATTTCTTCAATGGCTTCTGCGGGTGGAGTGTAATAACTTTCTGGATAACCCAAAACATCCGCACTAATGTCATATCCATTTTGACGGGTATTGAAGTTTGAAGTTCGATTGGGATCTAAACCTCTTCCTCCAACATGCAATTGTAATCCCGCATCGTCACTTTGGTAAATATTGAGTCCAGGTACCTGATTGAATATTTGTCGTGCATTATTTGCTGCTAAATTAGCCATGGATTGTTCAACAAGAATTACCTCGGTTTTTTTACCTGCGTAGATGGTTGTTTTTTCATAGTCTCGCATTCTTTTCAAGGCAAATACTTCTTTCTTTTTTGCACTTAAAACAACTTCATTTAATTTTTCTAATTGTTGGGATAAAACTAAAGTCAATGTGCTTTCTTGGTTCAAATCTACTTTCTTTTCGAGAATATCATACCCTTGAGCGATAAAAATGTATGTGTCTATTTGAATGTTACTTTGTAAGAAAAAAGTTTCTCCTTCGTTCACTTCATTTACAAAACCTTTTGTTTTATTATAAATTTTTATGGAGGAATTTAACTCTTTATCTCCTTGAAGTTGAATGATTGATTTGATTTGAAATTGGGAAAAACCGGATGTCCAGAACAAAAAAAGTAAGTAACTACAAGCCGTATATTTCATCTTCTAAGGGGATTACCCATTTTTTGTGTTTGAACGACTCTACTTCTTTTGAAAGATCAGTACTAGCATCAATAAATCGCTGACTTGGACGCCCATTTAATGCTACAAAACTATCGGCAAAAATTTGTATGTTTTGATGGCCTTGATTTTCAAAGTGATCGGCTAAATAGTGAGCATACTCTAGGATGAAATCAGGCTGAAAACTCATCTGCCGCTCTTGGAACGGTGTTAGAAAATCAGTATTATTAACGTAAAATTTTTTTTGACTAACACTATCTTTTATTTTAAAAGTGGTGTACCCTTTCTTCTCCATGAGCATAACACGCCATGAAAAACGATAGCCCTGTTCATTCCAAAATAATTCACCTGGATAGGCGAAATAACGAAAAGGCAGGAAGAGTTGAATAACGAAGAATATCAAAAATATTGGAAGGACATAACTTTTCGGTTGAAACGGGACTATGATTTTTTTTATAATTAATTGAAACTTTAAAAAATCAAATTTTTGACTGAATTTTACAACTAAATTACTTATGTATTGGAGAAAATTTTTATGCCATTTTACATCAAAAAATATTGTGGCTCCAAAGATCATGATAATTGGAAACATTCCTATTGAAGGAAAAAAGATTTTTGTCATTATGTGGAACAGTAACACAAAAAGAAATGCAATTCTGCGGGTTTTTGGATACAGAAGAAAAAAGGGAATAAATACATCATATATCATTCCTGTCCAACTTGCCGTGAAATGTATCCATTTGAACTTAAGTAGTTCACCAATCAGTGGAATGTCATATTTAGAGGTTAACCAAATCGAAAGTGGTTGTGCTTCAATCAACCAGTCAGAATTAATTTTTGCAATTCCTGCATAAAAATATACAATACACAAAAAGAGTTTAATGCCATCAATCATCCAGGAGGGAATAGCTTTAATAGTTGTTCCTTTTTTTAATGCATCTACGGAGAAATAATGTGCAGCAGGCAGAAAACAGAGTAAAAAAGATATGCAGCTTGTAAAGTAGTAATGATTGAGATAGGTAGTTTTATCAATAAGCTCGGTGTAAGTGAAAATAATAAAAAACAAGGAAATGGACAGCCTGTAGCGATATCCTAAAATAATTCCTATTGCTGCTATTATGCAAACCACATAAAGTAAATAGGTGTAGTTTCCAAAATCAGTTATCCAAGAAAATCCATAATATTTAAAGTGAAATTCTGGTTCAATGTAGAGGGATTGAATCCAACCATTTGCCCAAAAACGTATGAGTGTAAAAAGCATCAACGAGCCAAACAAAATTCTGAAAACAGCCAAAGGAGCTGGGTGTGTATTGGATTCGCTTAGATAACTTTTGAGCACTTTTTTTACATTATTATGAGTTAATCACCATCAGCATCAACGTAATCGACGCTTACATTTAGTTTTTGAAGCATGTCAACTTTGAATAGAGTAACTGCACTTTGAATTGCGTCATAGGTAAGGAGCATGGAAGTATTGTTATCTTCAATTTGTTTTTTAAAATTCGAATTTAATTCATTAATTTTAACTCTACTCCCTTGCAGTTTTTTATTAATGCGTTCACTGAGTTTTTCATCTGTATCTGATTCTAAAAAATCCAAATAATCCTTTATGCTTGGCCCAGAGGTATCAGGATCATCATAAGCAATTCCATTGAAAAAGTTCTCAATTGCTGTAGTCGCTTCAAGTGAAAGAACTTTAGAGTATATTTCACCATGATAAGCTTCAATTCTATCTGGTAGTGGTCCACCAGAAAAAACACCTGCTGGTATTCCAAACTTGTTAGTTCGATACCCTTTTTCGTAGTAATAGACAAAATTATTGAGCATCATATTAATACTTGAGGTTGCTGTGTTATCAGTTGATTGTACAAAACGATCTCGATAATCACCATTCCATTGAGCTATCACTAAAATAGTTAGTGCTTGCATTTTTGCTGTAACTTGAATCAGATAGTCACCGTAATTTAAACTCGTATCAGAATATTTTATCAGGATCGCATCATCTTCTTGTTCAACACCGAACAACAAATAATCGAGAGCTGTAAATCCTTGGGCTGCAAAATTCAAAGATTCATCTAAATTAAATTCTTGATTTTTAACATTATTTTCTATACGTGTTACATTGGCAGGAAAAATATTCATTCGGTTTTTGAAATAAATTTCTTCAGCAACTCCCAAATCAAACATTTCAATGTGTTGCCACTTTTTGTAAGTCGTCATCCACTGTGCGCGCAACAATACAAGATTGTTTACATTTGGATTAGCAGTAAATTCTATCGCATTTTCATTGAAAGTATTTAATTCATTTTCAAAGCTTATCATTGAAGGAATTATGATGCTATCCGCCCAAAAACTAAGCATACTTGAACGGTCAAACTCATTTGTGGGTTTGCTGTTGTCGCTACTCTTAGTTAATTTATCTGTTTTTTCAATGATATCGAATGTGTCTGAATCATTCGAACATGCCTGAAAGATCAAAGTTAGTGTTATAAGGTTGCCAAAAATTATTTTCTTCATTTCTTATTTAACGTTAACTTATAATAACATGGCAAGTGTAAACTTGCCATGTTAGGTTTTTTATTTTTATTCCGGAACGCTTAAACCTGTTATTTGCTGTAATTCATCAGCCATAGTTCTAAGTTCAGCTGGAGTTCTATCCCAAAACCCACCAGTTCCTGCAGATAATTCATCAAGTAATTCATTAACTTCAGCATTGGTAAGGTAGGGTGTTCCGTCAGAAGTTTTGGTAAATTGCAACCCCAATATAAATCCATAAGCTTCAGATAAAGCGTGCAATGCATCAGCCCATTCTACAACATCAGTGTCATCAATTATCTCGGCAGCATCTCTTAAGTAAGATTGAGCTTTGTAGCCAATAACCTTTGATAGTTCTGCCGAGATAATTGCTGCTTGGCGATCTCTCTCGTCATACTTCTTAGCAACGATTGCTGCTCTTCCAAAGATAAATGCATCATAAATACGCTTAGTGATTCCAGCTTCATTGGTTTGAGCATTCACCTTTCTTAGGTAATAATTTAAATTTGCTGTATCTCTTCCTACTGACGGATCACCAAGTCCAGGTGAATATTGGTTATCTAGGCCCTGTAAATAACCAAAACCTTCGTCCCAATAGTGTTCCATTCTGGTAATTGTGTTTGTAACTTGATCAGATAATTTGTAGCCTTTAATACCTCCATCATTATCTTGTCTAGCATTACTAGATTCTAATTTTGCGAAAGAAAGATATTTGTTAACAATTTGATCTACTTGTAATGCACCAATTAAACCTTTGGAAAAGACTTGATTTAATTCAAGTCCTTTAGAATTTACTTTTACTGTTCGTGATGCACCTGAATTAGCAATTGATCCTGCAACACCCGAAGACGCTATTATGGAACTATTTACAGCAGGAATAACTACAGACGTAAATTCAGTAATCCAACCATCAAAAAGTGGTTTTACTGTTGCCGAGGCAGGATCTGAAGCAGCTGTTTTATTTCCAACTTTTTTTCCAGAAGCGTTTAACAGTGGATCTGAAAAATCTGTCCCGTTGTTAAACATGTTGTTTAATTTGGTCTGTGAAGAGGATGTGAGATTCAATGCAGTTTTGAGTTCAGTTGCCATTTTTAATCTATCTGTTTGTCCAGTATAAAAAACAGTTGAAATCCCATTTCTTGTAAATGAATATTCTTCAGGTGAGTTTACTACTGTAACTGTATTAGTCACAATCTGAGTAGTGACTAATGTTTCAGTCTCAGTTACAGTTACAATTTTCTCAACTTCTTTAATTTCAGTTTTGGTACAATTAAGAAGAAGTAATGGTACTATAAATAAATACATTTTTTTCATTTCATATTATTTTTAATTAATCTAAATAAGAATTATTTCGTCAAATATAATTAACTTTCAATAAAAGGCAAAACTTATTTAGATTAATTTAAAATAAGGATTAAAATCACGGCAAATATAAGAATTATTAAACAGTGGACACAAAAAAAGGGTCAATAAAATTGACCCTTTTTTAAAAAGTATTTTGGGCTATGACCATGAAAAGCATAACATTCCGTCGGATGCTGAAGTAGGATTTGGGCAGCTCACAGCTTTGTAATGATTACAGCTATTACAGCTTAAATTTTTTGTTATTGTTTTATTGAAATTATGATCGTCGCAAATATCATCAAGTTTTGTAGTTAGTTTGTGAACATAATAATTTATTTCTGCTGTTAAGTTTTCACAATTAATACAGGCATTTGTGGATTTTAAATTAAAAAATCAAAGTAATCTTTAAGAAAAAATCTAAATTAAGGATAACGTTAAATTAGATTGGGCAGTAGATCAAGAATTAAAACAATAAAGAATCTAGTTTTGATTCTTAGCCAATCAAACTATTCCACTGACCAACTCGACCTATGCCAATAGTAAACCTTAACCTGTTTGGTGATATGAGCTTTCCTCGTAAAAAACCATTTAAATTTTTTTCCCAAGAATCTGGAATGAAATTCTTGTTTTCATAATCTTCTACTCCAGTTTTGGTTCCAGAGGTCCTACCCATTAGGATAGCTGCAAAATTAAAGTTCTTAATGCTTCTTTAATGAGGCTGGAATTTTAAAGGTCAAAAATATTATTTTCTAATCCACATCTCCAATTGTTTTTTTTTATTCATTTTTGTATCGAATCGTTTCAACACGTTTAATATTAAATGAACGCACTCACAAATAAAATTATTTTTAATCTCAAATACTTTGGTTTTTGGGTTTTATATTTTGTTGTAGCTCGTTTTTTATTTCTGATCTATCATTTTAATTCAACAAAAAATTTAGATATCAGTGAGTTTTTTTATGTGTTGATTTATGGCTTTCGATTGGATTTGTCTATTGCCGCATATGTAGTTGTTCTCCCTTTTTTATTGGTCTTGTTAGGGGTTTTTACAAAAAGCAAGATACTTTTTACAATACACCAAACTTATTCTTGGGTAATGGTTTTGCTGATGAATCTACTTTTGTCCGTTGACCTTTTTTTGTATTCGTATTGGAATACGCGTCTTGACACGACCTTTCTTCGTTATCTGAACACTCCAGAATTGATGTTTGCTTCGGTAAATATAAGCGAAATATTAGTTTCTTTTCTTGGTTTTGCAACCTTATCATATCTAACATTTCGAATAATAAATTATCTGATTTACAACAAGCTTGAAGAAATGGATCGATCCCCCTTATGGAGCTTACCCCTTTTGTTTTTTATGATTGGTGTTTTGATTTTACCTATGAGAGGTGGATTACAAACGATCCCAGTCAACCAAAGTAATGTTTATTTTTCTAATAAAATTTATGCAAATCATGCAGCAGTAAATTATGCATGGAATTTTATGCATGCAATTACCAAACATGTAGATGCAGACCAAAATCTATTTGTAGAATACGCATCCGAAATAGCTTTAACCCTTTTCGAAACTTATCGGAAGCCACTACTTTCAAATGATTCAATTCAGGCAGCTGTTTTCAAAACACAAAAACCGAATGTTATTCTTATCATTTGGGAGGGTTTTACAGGAAAAATTGTAGGACCTCTTGGTGGAGACTCTCTGATAACTCCATATTTTAATAAGTACATCAAAGAAGGATTGTTCTTTTCAAATTTTTATGCTAATGGTGATCGAACAGACAAGGGCTTGGCAAGTCTTTTGAGCGGGTATTATCCGCAACCCAAAAAAAGTATTATCAAAATACCGATGAAATCCAAAAAGCTTCCAATGCTTTCTCAATCGATGAAATTGATGGGCTATCATAACTCTTTTTATTATGGAGGAGATTTGAATTTTGGAAACATGAATACCTATTTGTATAACAAGGGTATTGATGAAATTTATGGGTCTGAAATTTTTGAAAGAAAAGACTGGAATTCTAAGTGGGGTGTCCATGATCATGTACTTTTTGATCGGATTATTAAAGATTTAAAACAGAACAAACAACATCCTTTCTTCAAGACAATTTTGACTTTAACGAGTCATGAACCATACGAATTCCCTGGAAAATATCGCTTCGGAAAAAATTCAGAGTTAAATAAATTTAAAAGTTCAATGGCATATACAGATAAGGTATTTGGAGACTTTGTTGCTTTTGCTAAAACCCAAGATTGGTGGGATAATTCCTTGATCATAATCACAGCAGATCACGGCCACCCACTTCCAAAAAAAGAAGATGAAGTTTTTAATGCTCCCAGTCGATTTAAAATTCCGATGTTATGGTTGGGTGGAGCGCTCAAAAATTCTGGAATTATAAATGATAATCTGGGATCTCAGGTAGACTTGGCCTACACATTGATCGATTTGTTGGGTGGGGATAACAGTCCTTTTAAATTTGGAACACATTTATTTAATTCAAATGAAAAGCAGTTTGTTCATTATGTTTTCAATGAAGGTTTTGGAACCATAAATAATTTTGGCCATATTGTGTATGACTTCATAAAAAAGGATGCAATTCAAGTTGAAGGAAAAGATGAAGAAATTTTAAAATTTCAAGGAAAGGCGATTTTACAAACCACCTATCAAGATTTTCTTGAAAAGTAAAAGAATTTATGGAAATAAAAACGCATCATATTGTCACACCCAAAACAGCTCGGTATGTTACCTTTGGAAATTTGAGTTCAAAAACAAAATACTTTTGGTTTATTCTACATGGATCCAATATGTTGGCTGAGCAAATGCTCTTTAAATTCAAGAACTTTGACCCAGACTTTCATTTTGTACTTTCTCCCGAGGCACTCTCTCGATTTTATGTAAATGGTTTTGGAGGTGAAGTAGTTGCCTCTTGGATGACCAAACGGGATCGCCTTCAAGAAATTGATGATTTTTCAAATTATTGTTCGTCTTTATTCAACCAATATTTAAATGAAATTTCACAGGATTGTAAATCGATAATTATGGGTTTTTCGCAAGGAGGAATAACTGCAATGAGGTGGCTACACCATCTCAAAGTTGAAGCAGACTTTTTAATTACATATGCTTGCTGGATTCCAGAGGACATTGATTTTAAAATCGCAAACACAAACTTTGATCAGATTTGTAAAATTTTTACTTATGGGAACTCTGATCAATTTTTGAATGAAAAAAGATTAAAAGAAATAATGAAAATTCTTAAAGCAGAAAATTTAGGTTTTCATATCGAGAAATATCCAGGGGATCACCGCGTTGATAAAAATCAATTAAAAAAAATTTTTAAACTGTATATTGAACAATAAATAAACAAATATATTTTTATGGCAGAAACTACATTTTGGGAGGGATCAGATCAATATTTATGTGACAGAGAATTGGCACAAGCTTTTCACATATCGAGAACCCTTGGAATGCCCTTACTGATAGAAGGAGAACCAGGAACTGGAAAAACAGAATTACCACTTCAATATGCAGCTAGCCAAAAGACAGAAATGTTTGTTTATCCAGCCGGCTCCAAAAGTAATGTAGAACAGTTTGTGGCTAAATTTGATCATGTAAAGTATTTGAGAGATTCACAGATAGAAATCCTCAATGCTCAGCGAAACGAAAAAGGTTTAAAAACTAAACTTTCGACAGGGGGTAGGGATACTGAGAACTTATCTGATTATGTTTTTATGGGACCTGCTGCAAAAGCTTTTAGCACCCCCAATTCAGTTTTACTTATTGATGAAATTGACAAAGCGGCTCGAGAATTCCCAAACGATTTACTTTATGCTTTGAGTCACAGGAAATTTATTCTGCCAGAATCGGGTAGAGTAATTGAAGCATCAGAAAAAGACATGCCAGCGATCGTAATTACATCCAATCGCGAGCAAGAACTTCCAACAGCATTTAAGGGGCGTTGTATTTATCATTACATTCAATTTCCAGATGCAGATAAAATGCGAATGATTGTAAGTAAACATCATCCTAATGTTTCAAATAAAATTGTGGATACATCTTTGGATGTTTTCTACCAACTTCGTAACATAGGTTTGGAACGTTCTCCAACTACCCGAGAATTATTGAATTGGTTGAGGTTTATAAAAACTTTCACAACCCAAGAGGCTCTTCATAAAATCAATGCTCTAGACGGATTGGGTACATTGATCAAAACCCAAGCTGATTTAGAACGTGTTCAACGACAATTTGGAAATGCTTCCGAGCAAAGTTTTGGAACTTTAAACTAAAACGATGTTTACAAAACTTCCAGAGACTTTCAAAAAATTTGACCTCGCCGTTGATGTTCGGGCAATTTTACTGCTGCAAAAAGCCATGGACAAAGGATTGGTTAAGACCATTGGAGATCTGTTTAATGTTCTGCGAACATTCATCATAAAAGATCCAGAGCATATCGGGCCTTACACTAAAGCCTTTTACAATTACTTTTTGGATGTTAACATAAGACCCAATGAGCGTTTAAATGATGCAATTCTAAGATCGCAAACTTTTGAGCAATGGAAAGAAACTAATTTTGGAAGAATGGAGGAAGATTTATCTCCAGAAGAATTGGTGAATCGCTTTTTAGATCAAGTACATTTGACCCATTACGACATTAAGGAAATTTTAAACGGTCGTGAACTTTGGGATAAAGATAAAGGTGATCTTAAAGACAATCAGGAACAAAATCAAGAAGAAACGCCCAATCGACCTTTGGACCGAATGGCAGATTATTCTGACCTGAGTTTGGAAGAACTGATGCAACGTATGGATGAAGTCATAGAACAACAAAAGACCAAGCATAGTAGTGGAAGCCATTGGGTTGGTACAGGAGGAATTTCGCCATATGGCCATGGTGGTGGCGCCAAAGATGGAATACGTATAGGAGGATCGGGAGGAGGAAAAATGGCTCGAAAAGTATTGGGAGACTCAAACTATTTTCCTGTTGACCTAGATGCTGTTCTGAACGATAATAATATTGATGCAGCTTTAGCCTCCCTAAAAGGAATATTAGAAGAAACTGCTCAAGAAACTCTCGATGTCAAAGCAACAATTGATAATGGACTAGAAAGAGGAGGACTATTTATTCCAGAAATAAAAAACGAAATTTTTGATAAGCTACAAGTCATACTAATTATTGATAATGGAGGCTACTCCATGCATCCTTACATCAAATCCGTCCAAACGCTGTTCCGAAAAATGAAGACCCGTTTTGCTCATGACTTAGAAACCTATTATTTTCACAATACAGTTTACCAGCAGGTTTTTTTAGACTCTCGACGTCGAAAACCACTCCCCATAGACCGTTTATTGTCAAAAGACCCTAATTATCACGTGTTTTTTATTGGGGATGCTGCAATGGCTCCATATGAATTGGATCGAAACAGTTTGAATACCTACTCTGATATGAAAAAACATTTCAAAAAAGTGGCTTGGCTGAATCCAGAGCCAATTCAATATTGGAACGGAACCTTGTCTACTCAAATCATAAAAGAACTTTTGCCCATGTATCCGCTAACACCTAAGGGTATTGAAAAAGCCGTTCTGGAAATGAATCGAAAGAAATAATTTTTTCTAGAATACAAATTGAATTTAAGTGTCTTGAAATACTCTTTTTTTAGGCTCTTTTAACTTCTTAAAAATCAACATTCAAATAAAAAAAAAGGAGTGTTATTTACTACTCAAAAAAAAATATTTAAAAAGTTGTAGAAAAGTAATTTTTAAATAAAAAAATTTCTAAATTTGCACCTCTTAAAACATTAAAGAAAAACCTGTATTATGGCTAAAGAAACATTTGATCGGTCAAAACCTCATTTAAATATTGGAACAATCGGTCACGTAGATCACGGTAAAACTACACTCACTGCTGCAATTACTAAAGTATTGTCAGACGCGGGATTCTCTGAAGCGAGAAGTTTTGACCAAATTGATAACGCTCCTGAAGAAAAAGAGCGAGGTATAACTATCAACACATCACACGTTGAATATCAAACAGAAAATCGTCATTACGCTCACGTTGACTGTCCAGGTCACGCCGATTATGTAAAGAATATGGTTACTGGTGCAGCACAGATGGATGGTGCAATTCTTGTAGTTGCTGCAACAGATGGACCAATGCCGCAAACTAGAGAGCACATCCTTTTGGGTCGTCAGGTTGGTGTACCACGTATCGTAGTGTTTCTTAACAAAGCCGATATGGTTGATGATGAAGAACTTTTAGAATTAGTTGAGATGGAAGTAAGAGAATTACTTTCTTTCTATGACTATGATGGAGATAATACTCCTGTAGTTCTTGGTTCTGCTCTTGGTGCTCTTAACGGAGAACAAAAATGGGTGGATACTGTTCTTAACTTAATGGAAAAAGTAGACGAATGGATTGACCTTCCAAAGCGTGATATTGAAAAAGATGCACTAATGCCAGTTGAAGATGTATTCTCAATTACTGGCCGTGGTACTGTAGCAACAGGACGTATCGAAACAGGAGTATTTAACTCTGGAGATGATGTTGATATCATTGGAATGGGTGCTGAGAAACTTAAATCTACAGTAACTGGAGTTGAGATGTTCAGGAAAATCTTGGACCGAGGTGAAGCTGGAGATAACGTAGGTATTTTGTTGAGAGGTATTGAAAAAACGGATATTAAAAGAGGTATGGTAATCTGTAAGCCAGGTTCTGTAACTCCACATGCTAAATTCAAAGCAGAGGTATACGTTCTCAAAAAAGAAGAAGGTGGACGTCACACTCCATTCCACAATAACTACCGTCCACAGTTCTACGTTCGCACAACTGACGTAACAGGAAACATTTCTTTACCCGATGGTGTAGAGATGGTTATGCCTGGAGATAACTTAACAATCCATGTTGATCTTATCAACCCAATTGCTCTAAGCCTTGGACTGCGTTTTGCGATCCGTGAAGGAGGTAGAACAGTAGGTGCTGGTCAGGTTACAGAGATTTTAGACTAAGAAAAAAGTTTTTAATATGATACACAAGGTGTCCGTCTTTGATGGATGCCTTTTGTGTCAAATAAAAACGGGTTTAGCTCAGTTGGTAGAGCACTGGTCTCCAAAACCAGGTGTCGGGAGTTCGAGCCTCTCAACCCGTGCA
>MDSY01010899.1_pt1 | contig 19703 bp, 17 predicted proteins | sample 811131 | NCBI WGS metagenome assembly MDSY01 (sample SAMN05326643, study PRJNA326480) | marine metagenome | isolation source: seawater | place: Atlantic Ocean: South West | collected 2010
ATAATTTTTATTAATTTATTTTGATTATAAAATTTATTTAGCCATGGAGAAAAATCTAAAAATTCAGCAAATATAGCCTCAGGAATAAAACTGCTGCTTTTTTTTTTTTGATTTAGAATTAGATTTGAGATTTTTACGACATCATAAAAAGAATCTTGAAATCTAGATTGAAAAATGTTTTTTAAAATTGTTTTTTTAAATAAATGATATCCTATTCTCCAAACTATAGACTTTAACTTTGGCTGAATCGTGTACCCAAAAGAAGTTTTATTCCAAAGTTTAAATAATATTTTATTATTTTTTATTAAATTAAGTGTTTTTTGCTCTCTAAATATTGTCAGGATGTTATATTTTTTTCTTAATGAATAAAGCAATGGCATTATCCAGTCTAATTCACCTGGAGATCTTCTTATCAAAAGTACTATATTTTTTTTAGTTTTTGAAAAAGAGTGATTATTTAAATGTATTTTATAATTAATAATACTCATTAGCGTTTATTTTTTTTTAAAAACAGAGCAATATTCAATAAAGAAAATATAAATTTTTCATCTTGATGGCTTAAATTATTGTTATAAATTTTATTTTTAATTAGATCTCGATTTAAATATTTTTTAGTAATTCTGTTATTTAGAATTAAATTAGTTATTTTTAAATTTTTTAAGTTTATTGTTTCACTTAATGGTGAATAAAACCCAATTTTTTCTTTCTCATTAATTATTGAATCTGGAACTTCTTTTTTAAATGCATTTCTTAAAATATATTTAGCAATACCTTTTTGTATTAAGAGATTTTTATTTACTCTATTCCTTAGATCAAATAGTTTTTTTGATAAAAAAGGTGCCCTAGCCTCTATAGAATAATACATTGATATATTGTCAATAGAATGCATCTGTGCAGGTACTGAATCTTCAAATAAATCTTTATCTAAATGATTGATAAAATCATCATTAGAATAACGCTGGCTTTTATATTCCTTTAAATTATTTTTTTTTATAAAAAATTTTAAATATTCTTTATTTTCATGGAATGTTGGGTTTTTTTCTTTAGACATTTTTTTAAATTTTTTAAAGTTCTTTAAAATTTCCATTCTGATAAATGGTTTAGTATTTTTTTCCCATTCATGGTGTTTTTTTTTGAAATAACTTTCTTTTTCTATTGATAATAAATAACTCATGTGATGTGCATAATAACCACTAAAAATTTCGTCAGCACCATTCCCAGAAATTAAAACTTTATATTTATCGCTGCTTATTTTTTTACATAAACTTCCATAAGCTAAATATGTAGATGACATTAATGGAAAGCCATTATCTGCTATATAATTATTCAACATTTTATAATTTTTTTTTTTATCTGCTAAAATATATTCATGTTTTAAATTATATTTTTTTTTTAATATATCTATATTTTTTGATTCATCATAATTTTTACTTTTTGATTTAAATGAATAAAATTTAATATTTTTTTTTATTTTGCTTGAAATTTCAGAAATAATAGAAGAATCAACCCCACCACTTAAGAGAAAAGCAATCGGAGTATCTGACCTAAAACTTTTTTTAAACTCTGATTTAATCAATCTTTTTACTTTTGAAGTAGCTATTGATAATTTATTTAATTTTGCGTTATATTTACTCTTATTCCAATATCTTTTAAATTTAATATGTAAATTTTCATTAATTATTAAATTGGTTCCAGGCTCTAAATAATTAATATCTTTAAAAAAAGTACCTGTGCTAGAAAAAACACTTCTATAACTATTTTTTATAAAGTTTATTATTTTTTTTTCGTCTATCAGTATTTTATTCTTTGATAGCTTTTTAATATAATTAACATTTGAGCCAAAAATTAAATACTTATCTTTTTTATTTATGTTAAAATATAATGGTTTTTCACCAAACTTGTCCCTTGATAAAATTGTTTGTTTTCTTTTCTTAGAGTAATATGCAAAAGACCACATACCATCTAATTCTTCAATTTTACTCTCTCCCTTATAATGAAGGAATTTTAAAAGAACCTCTGTATCACTATTTGTAGAAAATTTTATACCTTCTTTTTTTAATTTTTTTTTAATTTCAATATAATTGTAAATCTCACCATTAAAAATCAATATACCATTTTCATCTTCAAAAGGTTGATTTGATCTTTCGTTCAAATCAATAATTGATAATCTAGATGCACAAAATAAATATTCTATTTTTTCTTTGAAATGAACAGAAGATTGATAATCTGGCCCTCTTCTTTTCATAAGTTTGAGACAGTCTTTAATGGTCAATTTATTAGGAAATTTATTTTGCTGTCCGATGAAGCCTGCGATTCCACACATATTTTTAGTTGTCACTCATTTTTAAGATTTAAGGATATATTTGGGAGTTGTAATATATTGTTTATTAATTAGTTTTGCCTTTTCTAAAATTCCAATAATTTCCTCTATAGAGCGAAATGAGTTTGGATTTTCACCTGAAATGTCCTTCATTTTAAAATATAAATTATTAACTTTATTTAATATTTTTTTTTTTGTTAAGTTGTGGTTATACTTTGATCTAGCTACTGGTCTATCTAGCAATCTACCTGTGCCATGACATATTGAATTATTATATTGGCTTATATTGCCTTTGATAACTGCAATTAAACTATCACCACCTGGCTTTGATGGGATAACTATTCTTTTATAATTTCTGTTATTCTTTAAGTTTTTTTTAATATAATTATCATTATAAACTGGCGATGCGCCATGTCTATGAACAATCTTGTCTTTTTTATTAACAATTTCTTTTTTAACAGAATCATGAATACAGTCCCAAATTAAAGTCATACTTTTTATACTTAATTTTTTTTTTAAATATTCGTTTATAATTGTGGCTAAATAAATTCTATTAGCTATAGCAATATTGCAAGTATATGCCATAGCAGATAAATACAACTTACCATCATAAGAATTGGGATCTAAACCAAAATATTTTGATGCATCAGGGAAAAAATTTTTTTTAGTTATAATAGATTTTTTATCAAGCATGTGATTGCCAAAAAAGTCCCATTTAGTTTTTTCAAATGGAATAAATTTATTACCATGTAAGCCCCACCTAGGAGAATAAAACATTGTTAGATAAGCTTCGGGGATTCCAGAATGAATATAGAAAAATAACTTTTTTTTTGAAAATTTTGTATTAGTAAAATCTTCTTTGATTTCGTGTAGTTCTATAAAAGTATTACCAGTGCCTAGAGTACCAAAATTTTTTTTAGCAATTTTTTTAATATAATCAGGAACAGATTCTTCATAAGAAATTTTATTCTTTATATTTTTTGCAAAATTTCCTTCATTTTCAATGTTTTTTAGAAAAGATCTTTTAAATAATTTTTTTTTAAGGAATGAACTTGGTCCAAATTTAAAAAAATTCTCTAATTGCTTTTCTGTGAAGTTATGCAGTTTTTTATTTTTTGAATTTGTTCCTGGAATTTTCTTCGTTAAAAATTTAAAAAGTGAATCAAACTTCTTTATATTAAAATTATTATCAACTTCAATTGACCATAAGCTTATACCACTACCGACCGATAAATGTGTGAAAGATGGAGTAATCTTATTCGAAACTAAAACACATCCTGTAGGTGACATTTCTCCTTTTTTCAAATGCACATCTGGCAACACAGAAATTCTATTGGCTTTATCTATTTTTTGAAAATTTTTAAGATCTTTAATGATTTTATTTTCTATTTTAATTTTGTTTTTTAAGAAGTTAATATTTTGCATTTAAATTTTTTTCTATGATACTTACAAACATACTCGTGAGGTTATTGTTTGTTTCTCTAATTGATTTACTTTTTTTAACTAAAATAACTTTATTTTTGAAACTTTCTATATTTTTTTTTAATTTTTGAAAAGTTTGATTATTTAATAAAATATGATCTCCTTGATTCAGGTTAGCAAATATTTTTAATTTAGCTTTTAGGTATAAATTTTGACTTTTAAATGCTTTATTTTCACTTTTAAGGTAATTAGTAATTATTCTATATTTAGCTCTTATAAATTTTGAAATTAGCAAGGACTGGTAATCAACCTCTGCTATCAAGAAAAATTGATCTTTATAATCTGGTAAATTAGAAAAAGTATATTTATTCCTATCCAAATAAAAAATTTTTTTAAATAATTTTTTATTTCTTAGTGTTTTATAAATTTTTTTGCATACAGATGTTTTTCCTTTACTACCTGTGACAAATAAAATATTTTTTGACGGCCATTTAGAAAGTTTATTAAATAAATCTATTTCAGAAATTTTTTTATTACTATTATTATAATCCTTATAATCCTCTATCTTTTTAATTACTCCAGTAGAGTAAATAATTTTATTTGCTGATTTTAAAATTTGATTTGGATGATTTTCATAGTAAAAGTTTTTTTCTTTTTTACTAAGTTTCACTTTTTTTGCCAGATCCTTATACTTTTTTTGGTCACTAATAGTAACTTTGAAATTTTTTTTTTTTAAAAGTTTATAGGTATTTAATGAACTTTTATTTATCCCTACTATGTGAAATTTCATTTACAAAATTAAATAATTATAGGTTTGACTTTACTTTCAATTAAATTTGCTTTTTCTGTAGCTAATTTTAAAGTTTTATCATAACAAGCAAATGTAGCCAATCTAGCTGCATTATGTTGAGTTATATCTACTTGAGAGTTTTTTTTGGCTAAAGTTTTAAAGTAAAAAACTTTTTTTTTATTCTCTAGCATCTTTATATTTTTTAAACCTAGGTATTTACCTTTTTTATGTGCTTGAATATATTTAACTACCATAGATCCTTTTTTTTTTGGTAATAAGTAATTTATTGGAATAGTTCTTTTAATTGAATCTAATATCGTCATTTTCATTAAATTGATATTATAAATCTTAGGTATTTGAAGTGAAGAAAAAAATCCTCCACTTAATCGAAGTGCAAATTCTATACACTTTATTTCATTTTTGTTAATTACTAAGTCAAACTTAATGGGACCAGATTCTAAATTTAAACGCTTAGCTACTTTGCTGCAAAATTTATTTACTTTATTTTCCATTTTTTTATTTATTGTAGAGGGAAGTTGTCCACCACCTTCAACAACAAAAGGTTTTGTTATTGGGAGTTTAGAATAATTTCTATCTGATATGGCTGATTGAAAATATTTTTTTTTGTAAACAAAACCTTCAGAGCTTAGTTGTCGACCATCCATATATTCTTCTACTAATATCTCATTATAATTACTATTTTCTTTGGCATAATTTAATGCCCATTTAATTTTAGATAAATCATCATGATATGTAACTCCTCTAGAGCCCCTACCATCAATTGGTTTAATAATTATTGGAAGTTTGATTTTTTTTTTACTAAATTCTTTGAAGCTTTTACATAAAAAATATTTGCTAGTTGATAGTTTGTTTTCTATGAAAAAGTCTTTCATTTTTCTTTTATCTGAGGCTATTAAAGCATTCTTAATACTAATTGATTTTAAATTTAATTTTTTTGCTATTTTAGCTATTGTAAATGGTACATCATGCGATGAAGTCGTTACCCCTATAATTTTATTTTTTTTTGAAAACTCTACAGCTTTTTTAACTGCTTCTTTTGAATTTCTGGTTGATGAAATTATTTTTTTATCTGCATATTTAAATGCTACGGACTTAGGATTCTTATCCATTCCTATTATATTTAAACCCATTTTTTTTGCCTCGAGATAAAACTCTATAAGTTCTATATTTGCTCCAATAATGAGTAAATATTCTTTTTTCTTTTTCATTTTTAAATAATTTAATTAAATTTTTTGCTCTTTAATGATATTATTAACCAATTTTATTTTTAGCCATTAATGAAATTTTAAACTTAAAAATATCGATAATTTTAAGCATTATTTTAAGAACATTCCACCATCAACATTCAATACTTGACCATTAATATAACTAGACTTTTCTGAAAGCAAAAAATCAACAACATCTGCTATTTCTTTAGTTTCACCGATTCTATTCAGTAAAATTCTATTGAAGTATGGGTGTTTTTTAAAATTTTTAGCCAATCTTGTTCTGATTAATCCTGGAGAGATAGCATTCACACGTATCTTTTTCTTACTAAAAAAAATAGATAAATTTTTTGTTAAAGTTTCTATTCCTGACTTTGAAATTGCATAATGTGAAGAGTATGGACCTCCAGATATAGAGCTAAAGGAACTTATGTTTACAATACTTGCTCCCTTGTTGAATATAGGTATCATTTTTTGTGTTAAAAAAAAAGGAGACTTGATATTTGTCTCTAAAACTTTGTCATAATCTTGTCTGCTAATTTTATCAAATTTATTTGGTATATTTATTCCAGCATTATTTACCAATCCTTTTAATTTAATTTTTTTTTTTTTAAAAATTTCAAATATTTTTTCTATAAAATCAATTTTAGCTATATCTCCTTGTATATGATGAAAATTTTTATGAAAAATATTATTTTTACTTCTTGAAACTCCACAAACATTTAGTTTTTTTTTTAATAAATTCTTAGCAATGGTATTTCCTATGCCACTAGATGTTCCAGTTATAAGAAAAAAATTTTTCATTTTTTTTTGTTAATATACTTTATAATATTTTCTACGATTTTTTTACTAGATAGTCCCAAGTAATCTAGATTTTCTTCTGGTAATCCAGTTTTACCAAATTTATCATTAGAATTTATTGATAAAATATTATTTGGTTTATTTTCTGCTATTACTTGAGCTATTATTGATCCCAAACCACCAAATTTATTGTGATCTTCAATAACTACTATTAATTTACTTTTTTTACTAATTTCAAGAATACCTTTTATGTCTAACGGCTTTATACAATGCACATTAACTAAACCACAATCAATTCCTTTTGTTTTTAATAATTTAATTGCTTCCATTGAGTTTTGCAGCATATAGCCATAAGAAATAATATTAATTTTTTTTAATTTTTTAATTATTTGAATTTTTTTTGGATTATATTTTATACCCTTTGTTAAATTTAATGCTTTTGGAAAAAATAGCCTTAAATAACCAGGTTTTTTAGAGTTTAAAAATACAGGCAGTAAAGCTTTCAATTGATGAGAGTCTGCAGGCGTATGTATCTCTATATTAGGTAGGCTGCTAATTAATGCAATATCTTCTCCTGTTTGATGTGTTGCGCCATCAGGTGATAGAGTCATTCCTGAATGTAATCCAATTAATTTTACATTTAATTCAGAGTAACAAATTGATTCTCTTATTTGATCAAATGCTCTACCTGTTAAAAATACTGCCAAGCTTTGCACAATAGGGATTTTTTTATACTGGGCAATTCCAGCGGCAATACCAATCAAATTTTGCTCTGCTATTCCTACTTGAATATATCTGTTTCCAATTTTTTTTTTTATATTATTTGTTTTTGCTACAGTCCCTAAATCAGCATCTAATAAAACATATTTTGAGTTTTTAATTAATATTTTTTTAATATAATGAGCATAAGCATCTCTTATGCTTGAAAAATTATCATTTTCAGAAAAATCTAATGAAAAATTTATTTGATTACTCTCTTTTATAACTGCTTGACCAAAATCATATGTATTTTTATTCATCATTAATTTTATACTTTAATTTCTTTAACATGACTCTCTAAAATTGGCTGTCCGTGTGCACTAACAAGCCCTTCAATCGATTTTAACCCTTTACCTGCTAAAGTATCTGCTAATATAATAGATGGTTTACTTCCCTTGTAATTTAAAAATTTATTATAAGCTTTTAATAAGCTGTGATGATCATTCCCATTTATACGAATTGCATTCCAGTTAAATGATTCATATTTTTTTTTAAATGGCTCCATATCAAGTATATCTTTTGTATAACCATCGATTTGTATTTTGTTTATATCAACTATAACACATAAATTACTAAGTTTATTATGTCCAGCAAACATAGCTGCTTCCCATACTTGTCCTTCATTTTGTTCTCCATCTCCCATGACACAATAAACTTTTGGTATTTTTTTTTTAGAAAATCTTTTTGCAGCTATAGCATAACCACAAGCCAAAGAAATTCCCTGACCTAACGAACCACCTGAATTTTCAATTCCTGGTAACTCATAAAGCTTTGGGTGGCCTAATAATGGAGAATTAAATTTTCTAAGTGTATTAAGTAATTTTTTGTTAAATAAACCTTTGTGAGATAGTATTGCATAAAGTGTTGGGCAGTAATGGCCTGCTGATAAAATAACTAAATCTCTTGAGTTGGACTTATAATTATTTTTATTAAGATTCAGGAATCCAGAAAAATAAAGACTTACTAAAATATCTAAGGATGATAATGATCCACCTGGGTGCCCTGAGCCAGCTTTTTTAAGCATAGTTAAAACAAGAATTCTAATTTCTTTTGAAATTTTTTTTAATTTAGAAATTTTCTTATCTGTTATGATCATGCTTGATGAATAGGATCTTAATATTTTTATAATATAATCTATTTATTTATTCCTTGAAAGCTTATTATTTCTAATATATTCAAACTGTAAATGAAATTGTTTTTAGATACTTGTTCAATAGAAGATATAAAGAAATGGAAACAATTTAATTTAGTTGAAGGTGTTACAACAAATCCCACGCTTTTATCTAAGCAAAAAAACGAACCAACAAGTCAATTAAGTGAAATTTGCTCTATTGTAAATGGTCCAGTTTCTGCGCAAGTTACAGAAATTAAGTTTGAAAATATGATCAAACAAGCAATTAACCTAAAAAAAATTGCTAAAAATATTATTATAAAACTGCCTGCTACAGAAGATGGTTATTTAGCAGCTAAATTTTTAAAAACAAAAAAAATAAAAATTAATGTTACTGTTGGTTTTAATCCCTCTCAAATTATTCCATTTGCAAAAATAAATGTTGATTATTTCAGCTTAATATTGGGCAAAACAGAAGACTGGGGATTTTCAAATGTCGAGTCAATAATGAAATCTAAAAAAATTATAAAATCTCTTAACTCTAAAACAAAACTTCTTTTAGCAAGCATAAGAAATGAAGATCATATAATAGAATCTATTACAAATGGAGCAGATGTTTTGACTATACCCCCTACAACATGGGAAAAAATATTTAAAAATAAATATTCTAAATTAGCTTTAGACGGTATGCTTAATGATTGGAAGCTTATTCCAAAAAAAAATAAAAAAAAATATGATATCGAGAAATAAAAGATGATCAGTTAAAAGGTGATTATTAAAAAACTAAAATTAGAAAAAAGAAAATGCCCTGTATGTAAAAGTAAAAAATACAAGAATTTTCATGTTAATAATAGCTATTCTAAAATTGATACTAAAGGGATAATATATGACTACAAGCATGTACTAGTCATTTGTAAATATTGTAATTTAGTTTACACAAATCCTTGGCTTGGTTACAAAAATACTAACAAAATATATAGTGACTCATCAATTGGTTCTGCTTTTGAAGAGAGTAAGAAAGCGAAAAAACACTTTAGATGTTTTAAACATTTTTTTCCTAATAAAAAAATATTGAATGAAAAAACAAAAATACTTGAAATAGGTACTGCAACAGGAGTTCTTTTAAAAAATATAGCAAATTTTTACAATCTCAAAAAAAAAAACTTGGATGGGATAGAACCTTCAAAAAAACTAGCTGACAAATTAAAGGGTAATAAATATTTTAAAATTCAAAATAAATTTCTTAATCAATTAGCAATCAAAAAGAAATATGATTTAATTATAATGGATAATGTATTTGAGCATATAGAAGATCCTGAAAAAGCATTAAAAAAAATAAAAAATTTAATGAATACTAATTCTAAGCTTTATATTGCAGTTCCTAATATATTTAAATTCAAGAATAACTTTAGAGATCCATTTGGACACACAATTAATTATTATGAAAACAATATTAAATATCTTTTTGCATTAAATGGTTTCAAAATAAAAGTGATAAAGAAACACTATAACTATTTAAATTTTGTTGCCACGATCGTTCAAGATAAGGAAGAATTAAAAGTAGATTTCAAAAAAGAATTTGAAAAAAAATTCAAAATAAATTTCAAAAAAGATCTTGAAAAAAAATTCAAAATTGTAAAAAAATTTGTTGTAACCTCTAGTCAACATAGAAAGAGGCTGCTAAAACATTATAAAAATATTGAAAAAGATATTAGGCGAAAGAAATCTAAAATTATTTTATATGGTGCTTCTAATTTTGCACTAGAATTCTTAAAAAATACTAATTTAAATAATAATATATTGTTTTTAACAGACTCGAATTCTATCTATCATTATAAAAAAAGATTTGGTCATAAAGTTTTACCACCAAGCGATATTGTTAATATTAATTTTGATAAAATTATTATTACATCAGGAGCTTTTTCTTCAGATATTAAAAATGAAATTATAAAATTAGGAATTAAAATTAATAGAATTATTCAATTATAATTATAATAATTTTAGATAATATGAGGTTGATGTAAGTATTTTTTTTTAGAAGCTAATTTATTATTAAAAAATTCTTTTTTTTTTTTCCAATCACCATATAGGTAAATTAGATATTTTTTATAAAAGGATGGTATTTTAATAATTAAACCAAGATGTTTATAGTTTATAAAATTAACAAAAAAAGATTTTGGATATTTTTTTGATAAATTTCCATAATTATAAACGTATCTTTTCTTAGTAAAAATCTTAAAGCAAATGTCAACTATTGCTGGCTCATATTCTAAGGTATCATTTTTAGACTCAAAAAATAATTTTATTTTTTTACTCGGGGTAATTATTTTATAAAATCTGAAATATTTATTTGATTTAAAAATACTCTTTATAGTTTGTAAATATTTTGCATCAATTGAGATATCAAAATCCGATCTGATGGATAAACTTTCTTTTCTACAAAGTGTTAGTAAAGCTGAGGAATCAGCCCAGTACAGAATTTTATTTTTTTCCAAAATATTAATCATATATTTTAAAATAATTTTTAAGGATTTGTCTCTTTGAATAATAACTTTTTTTTGAGGTTTAATTTGACTATTTCCCCAAGCTATATATTTTTTTACTTTAGTAATTTTTTGAATTTGTTTTTTTTGCAAATCTACATTTCTTCCACTTAAAATAATTAAATCATAATCTATTTTTTTTAAATTTTCTGGTTTAAATATTTTTTTTCCAAAAAGTGATTTATTATTTTTTTTATTGTCATTATCTACCCAGCAAATAATTTTATATTTTTTTTTGAATGAAATGCATTTTCTAAAAACTGCTCTACCATGAAATCCACAGCCAAATATTACTATTTTTTTTTTCATATAAAATTTTTATCAATTTTATGTAAAATTTCTTCGGACATAGTCTTTGGAGATTTTTTAAAATTATTAACTATTTTAATATGTGGTTTTTTTGGAAATTCTGGCTTTATATCTATACCAACAATATCTTTTTTATTTCTATAATGTCTTTTTTTTGTTTTTTTTAGAACATTAGAAATTTTACATTGAATATATACCTCTATATAATTATCTATATTTTTTCTATTCCGATTTCTTATTATATCAAACATTCCAATTACTGAAATTATTACATTTATTCCTTGTTCAGATATTTTTTTTATTAAATCAGAAAAAATTAGACCATTACTTATTCTGCCTAATTTTGAGTAATCTTTAAACTTAAATATCTTTCTTAATTCGTCACCTTGAAAAATTATAGTAGGCCCATATTTCTTTTGAAATTTTTTATAAATTAATTTAGAAATCGTTGTTTTTCCTGATCCTGATATACCTGTTATCCATAATACAGTTCCTCTTTTTTTATTTATATTTTTTTTCATATTTTTTTTCTAAATACAATTTACCATTTTCTATTGAAATTAATTGATCACTTACATCATTAATAATGTCAACAGAGTGTGTAGCAAAGATTATTATTTTATATTTACTAATTTTTTTCAAATTATGTAAAACTTCACTTTCAGTCTTTTCATCTAATGCATTAGTTGATTCATCAAATATCATGATTTTTAAATCTTTATATATGGCTCTTGCGATACCAATTCTTTGCTTTTGACCACCTGAAATTTTATCACCTACTTCTCCCAAATTTGTTTTCAACTTATTTGGCAAATTTTCTATAAAACTTTCTAATCTTGAGGTTTTTATTGCTTTATTTAAACGTTCTTGATCAATTAAGCTTTCATCTTCCTCAAATGTTATATTTTTTTCTATACTTTCATCATAAATATAAACTGACTGTGGTACATAACAAATATTTTCAGCCCATTTTCCAAAGTTTGCATAAAGATCATTTTCAATATCATCAATTTTTATAACTCCACTTTTAATTTTACGAAAACCTAACATTACATCTAACAGCGTGCTTTTCCCTGAACCAGATGACCCAACAACACCAGTAAATGTATTATTTTTTATAATCAAATTAATACTTTCTAATATATTTTTATTATCATCATAATTAAATGTAACATTTTGAAATTCAATTTTTTCATTTAACATAATTTTTTTTGAATCCACTACTTTTGATTTGGTTTTATATTCTTTTAGATCTTTAAAAATTTTTTTAAAACTCGGACCAGAATATTTTAACGCTTGATAATTATTTAATATCCTATTTACTGCAGGCATCACTCTCAAAAATGAAATTAGGTAAAGACCAATTAGTGGTAAAAACTCTATGATTGATACACCACTTTCTAAGGAAAATAATAGCCATACAGATATTGATACAATTAAAATACTTTCAAAAAATGGTCTTGGGAAAGCTCCATAGACATGTGCTAAAACACCCATTTTTCCTGATCTTGCTATATACTTATGAAAATTTCTGATTGTATTGTCTTTTTGAAGATTAATTTTTATTTCTTTAATACTGTCTAAAGTTTCTTTCAATATTTTAAAAGTTAGTGTGCCATATTTCAGTTTTATTTCTCCAAATTCATTAAGTTTATTTTTGTGAAAAAACAAAATAATAAAAGATATAGATGACAATGCTACAAAGATTATTAATGTCATTTTAAGGTTAATAAACAGCAACAACACAAATAAAATTCCTAAAAAAATTAATTCTGAAAAAATATTTATATAAGCCAAAATATATGACTTGGTGACTACTTTTATTTCGCTAATTAAATTTCTCACTAGGGATGCTGAATTATTATCATCATGAAATGATATGGGTTTATCTAAGTAAACGCTTAATAGATTAGCAGCTAGACTGTTTTGCATGTCTAAAGTAAACTTCTGTTTTATCCAGACAGACATAACTAATAAAATATTTTTTATAATTGTAATTGAACAAAAAACAATAACTATAATTTTTGTCATTTGAAATTTATCTACAATGTTAAGATTTGACTGGAAAAATGTTAATATTTTAGAATTTGAGTCTGTTTCAATAAAAATCATCGATAACATTGGGAAAATTAAACCTACCCCAATAGTTTCAAGAAAACCAACTAACAACATTATACAAAATAAGATGATTAAAATTTTTTTTCTTTTCTTATCAAAAATTAGGTTAATTTTACCAATATTATTGAACATATACATTATATTTAACAAATATTCTCTATACTACTAACACAACAAATAAAAGTATAAATTCATGTATACAAATATTACTTAGATTTAATTATACATTAAGTTAAATGTATATAAAAAAAATTATGAATAATTCTAAAATGTTAGAAAATTATAATAAAAATGGTTTTGCTGTTATAAGAAATTTTTATTCTAAAGATAAGATCATTAAGGTAAAAAAAAATATATTAAAACTTACTAAGAAAAAAAAAGGTAAATTATTTTTTTTTGAAAAAAATAAAAAAATTTTAAGACGAATAGAAAACATTGCCAGCTTTTCAAAAGATGCTGAAAAAATAATCAATGAGAAAAAACTATCTAAAATAATTTTTAAAATACTGGGCAAAAACTCTTTATTCAAGGATAAGTTAAATTTTAAATATCCAGGTACTAGTGGTTTCAAGCCACATATAGATGGACACTTTTTATGGAAAGATAAAAACAACATTATAAAAAAAGGTTGGTATGAATATTCTACTAAATTTGTTAGTGCTGTAATTCCTTTGGAAGATACCAATAAAAAAAATGGGTGTTTACAAATTTCAAACTTAGACAGCACTCACAAAAATCTTGGCAGAAGCTGGGATGATATTGTAAAAAAAACTTATAAATTTACACCTAAGATAAAAAAAAATTATATAAAAAAATTTAATTTCATTCCAATAGAGTTAAAGGTCGGTGATATTTTATTATTTGATTGGAAAATTTGTCATGCTTCAAAAAGTAATTTAAGTAAAGATTCAAGAATGATATTTTATGTTACATTTGCAAAAAATCATAATAATCAAAATCTAAAGAAAAAATATTATAAAGATAAAATAACTAGTAAAAACTCTATATCAAACAAATCTCTTTCTTAACCAATTAATTTATCTTTGACAATATATCAGCTAACAACAAATCTTTATTAGATTTAATGATAAAAGATGATTTATCATCTAAAAAAATATGACCTACAGTATTCTGATTTTTTCCAACTCTTTGTGTTTTAATTAAACGCATGCCTCCAATTTCTCTGAAAATCTGTTCTCTTTCTAGTGACAACCTGTTACTATTTTGAAATCTTTTAAGTCCTTTTCCATTATGATAAAAAAAATTATCATTTTCTTTTTTTACCGCAATTATTTCATCAGTATTAAATATTTTAATCAAATTGATTGCTGCTTCAAAATTTTTATGATTCAAAAAAGGACATACAACATTCACAACTAATATTAAATCAGGTTTAAATTTTTTTGTTCTTACTTTTTTAATTGATGATATTAAAGTTTGATTTATTGAGGTATTGAGCCTTGCAAATTTTTCTTCTCTTTTATGAGCAATAACGCTTTTTTTAAACCTTTTATTCACATTACTTAGTATTTTCTGGTCTGGGGTTGAAACTAAAATTTTTTTAATATTTGGTATTTTTTGAAGTTCAATAATCAACTTATGTATTATTGGGGTTTTATTAATTCTTTTAAGGGCTACCAGTCTTTCTCCATAATTCTCACCTCTAACTGGTATTATTGCAAGAATATTATTAAAGTTTTTTTTATTTTGTGTGTGTTTATTTAAAATTTTATCTCTAGTTTTATAAATATTTTCAACATTTTTAGTTAGACTTTTATTGTGCTGTCTATAATAAAAAAGAGGTAAATTAACATTCTTAACTTTATAATTTCCAATTATCTTAAACCATAAGTCTACGCCATCTTGGCAATTAAACTGTTCATCATAACCTCCAATTTCTTTTAGTGTTTTTGTTTTTATCAGGCTACAAGCTCCGTGAGCTGGTTGATCCATCAATTTAACTCTTTTAAATTCATGTCTATAAAATTGGTCTATTACTTGACCTTTCGAATTTGTTAAATAGTAATTGCAAAAAATCATTGCTGAATTTTTATTCTTTTTTGCAGTATTAATCATTATTTGTAAAAAATTAGGATCAAGCCAATCATCTGCATCTAACCTGGTAATATATTCTCCTTTGCAAATTTTTAATGCAATATTATTAGAAACAGTCAAGCCTTTATTATTTTGATAAATTATCCTTACCTTTTTATTCTTTTTATATTTTTCAATAACATTTTTAGAATTATCGATTGAGCCATCATCTATTATAATTAGTTCAAAATTTTTATAAGTTTGATTAAAAACACTATCTATTGATTGTTTGATATATTTTCCATAATTATGATTTGTAATATAAACTGTTATTAATGTTTCTTTTTTATTCATGATTATAATTTTAAGTGTGAATATTTTTTCAACTTTGTATTAATTTCAATTTTTCTTTTATTGGCTTTTTGACTATTTTTTTTTCCCTTATAAAAGGAAATTATATCATCAATATCATATGTTAATAATTTATTTTTTATTTGCATTTTTTTTAAAAATGGTTTCACAAAATCATAATCTTTTCGACTATCAATTGTTAATCTAATATTTTTTTGATGTTTTTTTTCTACAGTTGCTGATCCTGTTCTAAAATATTGTTCATTATCTTTAATATAATATGTGAGATATTCTGTTCCTGAGTTGTCTATAGCACTTTCATTTATAAAATTTAAAATTTTTCTATTAAAAATCTCTGTTTCAACTCCACTAGGTAATTTTTTATGATCTGTATAATCTAAATTATTAGATAAATGATAATCTATAGCTTTTTCCATGTAATCTATATCAATTAATATATCATCACCTGTAATTCTAATCATAACATCTGGAATAGATTTTTTTGTACTTTTTAGCATTCTACCCAAAACATTCTTTTCTTCACCTCGAAATACTGAAATTTTATTTTTTTTTGCTAATTTGGCTAACACGTCATCTGATTTATTTTTAGTTGTGCAAAAAATTATATTGTCTAAAACATTAGATTTTTTAATTCTTAAAAATAAATGCTCAAGAATTGGCCTATTGGCAATTTTAAGCATAGCTTTTCCTGGTAATCGTTTTGAGTTGTACCTTGCAACTATCATTGCAAAAACTTTACAATTAAAATGACTATTAGAAATTATTGTATTTTTAGATAAATTTTGATTAATTTTTTTATTAATGATTTCTTTTAAAAAAAGCGGTTCTTTATTTATATTATTAATTCTTTTAAAATCTAAATCACTAAATTTAACTTTAGAATTCTTTTTTAAATTTTTTTTTAAAATCCAAAATTTTTTAGTTTTTTTTCTGTACTCATCTTCAGCATCTGAAAAGCCACTTATGCCTATAGAGTTTCCATCTGATGTTTCTTTTATTACCTTGCAAAAATTTTTAAATTCTCGAGGTTCAAGTGATGAGTAATAATCAATACCTTTCTCTTTTCTGCTAAGTGTAATGTGTTTTTCAATATATTGAATTCCATAACCCAAAGAAACAAGGCAGAGATATAAATTATATTTACTACTTCCTGAAACATGGTCTTGAAATCCATAATGACAACTGTTACCAAAATATTTTTTAAGTTTATTTAAATTGTTTAAATTTGTATCTTTTATTTTTGTGGGATAACTTTGAAATCCATGCATTAAAATTGGTTTATTTTTTTTATTTTTAAAAAATTTTATTGCATGGTAAATTTCTGTAATTTTTGCACCTCCCGCAGATAAAAAAACTTTTTTGTTCTCTTTCGCAACTCTTTCTAACAAAAAATCATTTGTTAAATCAGTTGAATGAATTTTATAGCCATTTATGTTTAATTTTTTTGCAACTTTATATGCCCTTAAACCTAAAATATCTGCATATATGTTTTCATAACCAATTTTTTTTGTTAACTTGATAAGTTTTTCCCACTGGCTCTCTGAAAAAGACTGTTTTTTGAAATGTGAAAAACGAGTATGATCTCTCGTTAAAAAGTCTTCTGCAAAATAGATCTGAAACTTAATGGATTTTGCTCCTTTTTCATAAAAAGCTCTAACTATTTTTTCAGCTATTTTTAACTTTCCCTGATGTGAGTTTGCAACTTCAGCTACTATCTCTACATTCATTAATTAACTTTTTTCCAGTCATAAGTATCTTTAAAAGGACACTTTTTGCATATTGTTACCTCTTCCAATTTACCCTTCAAGTGTTGCTCTCTAACTTTATTTATTTCTTTTCCATGCCATATTTCTTCAAGAGTTGATATCTTTTTGTCTGGCTCGTTAAATTTTTCTGGAATTTTTAAATTCATTAACTCAAAACCTTTCTTATTTTGATCTGCATCTTTTTTTACTTTTTCAAACTCTTTATCACCTGTGGCAATAGCTAAATTATCAACATATCCGACGGGATGCATACTTCCCCAGTCATAACAACACATACTCGCCCTGCCATCATAAGTAATTAGCATTCTTTGGAAAGGTTGTTCACATGGCAATCTTCCCTGTGATACAAATAAATCTCCATCAAAATTTTTCATATAAATCTTATTTTTATCTATATTTTTTTGACCTACGTCAGTCTCTTTTATATCCCCTCCTCTTTCAGTATATTGCTTAACAGATACATCATCTACAATACCTTTAAAAAGTGAAAAATATTCTTCCTGCTCTTCATAGGTTTCTTTAGTTAATACCATTTGAATTTTAGTTCTTGGAAAAACAGATCCATTTTTTTTTTTTAATTTATGAAAGTTTTCAATATTTTTAATAATATTCTCAAACTTGTTTTCTTTAAATCTTCCCACCCTAAGCTTGTCATATGTTTTTTTAGAACCTCCATCAAAAGAATAGATTAACAAATCTAGCCCTGAAGACATTAATTCTTCCGCATATTTTCCTTCTAATAAAGTTGCATTAGTATTTATTATTGTTTCCAGTACTCCATTTTTTTTGGCATAATCAATAATTTTAGGCAAGTTTCTATTCATTAACGGTTCACCTCTCCAATTAAACTTTACAGATGGAACTTTTTGCTCAGCAAGTTGATCAATCAATCTAAATGCTAAATCAGTAGACATCAATTTATCTGGTGTTGCTATATATTGCCTAAAACAATGTGGGCAAGCCAAATCACATACTGATGCAACCTCTAAGTCTATACAAAGTGGTTCAATTTTTTTATTTTTAAATTTCTCCGAATACAGTTTTTCCTTTATTGCCTCTGCCGGAATATTTCTCCATCCATTTCTATAGTGTAGAAATTTATTTTTATATTCTTTTAATAATTTTTTTTTATCTAACTCATTTGTTAATTTTCTCGAGGCATGTAAATAAGCCTTATTTAAATGCATATTATTAAGCATAAATTCGACTCTATCTGCCTCACTATTTCCTATGCTGGAAATTGAATATTTTCTGTGAGAATTATCTAATGAAGTCATAAAAACCTTCTTTTAACAAGCTAAACACCAATATTTATTTTTTTTGATATATCTTTTCCTAAATTAACTAATGACCTAAATTCTTCAGGAGTTGCTGATAATGCATGATCCCTTATGGTTATGTTAGATTTATCTAATGTAAAGTGTTTTTCTATAATTTTTGCTCCTCTTGTTATAGCTATTAAGCAGGTTTCAATTCCAATAGAATGATCACTGTACCCATCATAGTAAGAATTATTAAAATTTTTTGGTAAATTTTTTAGATCTTTGGGTTCACATGGATATTTTGATAAACACCACAAATAAGAAATATTATTTTTTTTTGGTATTGGTAGGTTTTTTTTATTCCACATCCCGAGTGATATAATAGTTTTTTTTTTTTCTTTTAATATCTTCTTAACAAGTGGCAAATTATCTATGACAGTTCTGGATGCAATTTTATATCTTTGAAAGTTAAAAGGTTTAATTAAATCATATGCCTGATCACTTATAATAGAAAATAACAATTCTATTTCAAAATATTTAGACCACGATATTAGTTGATTAATGATCTTTGCATCTATTTGGTTTATTTCACCTGGCTTATCTCGCCATCCTAACTGAAATTTAACAATATCTGCACCAGCTAATTTGGCCTGTTTAATTAGTTCATAGCATAAGTCAAAATTCCCATTATGATTCATGCCAATTTCAGCTATAAACGTTGTATTGTTTTTCATTTAATCTATTTAAATAAGTTTGAATTAATAGATATATACTTATATTAAATCTTTAAATTTGTCATATGAAAATTAAACCGTGTGTAATTGGATTGGGTTATGTTGGCTTGCCAGCTTTAATTAAAATTTCTAAAAA
>MDSY01091008.1_pt1 | contig 19702 bp, 23 predicted proteins | sample 811131 | NCBI WGS metagenome assembly MDSY01 (sample SAMN05326643, study PRJNA326480) | marine metagenome | isolation source: seawater | place: Atlantic Ocean: South West | collected 2010
AGTGGCAAGAAAACCAGCAAAAAGAAAACCAGCAAGAAAAAAAAGCGGAGGAAGTAAAGCCGCAGTTCTTGCTAAGTATTCCAAAAGCTCTGGAATATCGAAAGGAACTTTGTCTAAGGTGTATTCAAGAGGATTGGGTGCATACTACTCCAGTGGCTCTAGACCCGGAGTCAGTGCTCATCAATGGGCCGCTGGCAGGGTAAGAAGCTTTGCTACGGGTAAAGGTGGAGCTAGAAAAGCAGATGCAGATTTAATACGTGGTGGTAAAAAGAAAACAGCTAAAAAGAAAACAACGACTAGAAGAAAAAAGAAATAATACATGGCAACATTTGAAGCACAGGTAGAGGGATTAACAGGTTTAAGTATAGATGGTAGCAGTGCACCAACACAGTCAGAACTTTCTCAGTTCTTAACAGATGGTGCTAAAGAAATTTTAAATACACTACCAAGATCAAAGCAAGCTTTGTTTACAACTGCAAACGATTTGAATGGTAGCAGTCAAAGTCTTACTCTTTTGGGTTCTGAGATATTTAGTGTAACTAGAGATGATGGCACAATCAATCAACCTTGCAGAAGAGTACCTGCTGAGTTAAATGGACGTATTAGAGATGCTGATGATATGATGGCGGCTACCACTACAGACCCTGCTTACTACGTTACAAATAATATTTTAGTTGTTGTCCCTTCACCTACTAATGCTCAGAACGCCCATGTCCATACACTGAACTACCCTACCGTTGCTTTTAGTGACAGCACCATTGCTAAGTTTCCAGATGATGCTGAATATCTTGTTCCTATTTATGGTGCAATAAAATCTTTAAGCAATAAATTAAGCACGTTAATAAAATCAGATTTAAGTATATCTGCATCAGCACCAAGTGCTCCTAGTTTGGCTACATTGTCATATTCTAACGCTAGCAATGCTGATGCTAATGCAACATCTGTAAGTAGCGTTACTGTTTCTACAGTTGATAAAGCAGATATTAGTGGTGATGTGCCAACATATTCAAAGCCTAGCACCACTGTTAACTTTGGAAGTGGTAATAATTTTGATACCTTGTTAGGAACCGATGAAGATACCGAGTTAGCATCTGTAGAGTTGCAAAAGCAGAATCAGTTGCTTGATGCACACAGAGCAGATATACAAAATGAGTTAAATGAGTTTAATAAAGAAAATGTCAGGTATCAAGCTAATGTGCAAGCAGAGCTTGCAAAGCACAATACCGATTTGCAAGTTGCACAAAGGCAAGCACAAATTGATGCGGCTGATGCACAACAAGAAGCATCTCAGGCAACGGATGTTGACAAGTTTAATAAATCTCAAGATCAAGCATTGGACTTGCAAAACAAAGCTCAGACCTTGCAGGCGGCCATACAGAATAATGACGATTTAGTGTCAAAGTTTTTAGCAGAGTTAAATAAGTACAGTGCACTGGTAAACACTGAGGTTCAGACATATTCTCAAAACCTTGAAAATAATCAACGCAATTATAACATATATAGCCAACAACAGGCTAAATTACAGGCAGATTATGATAAAGGAATACAGGCGTTGAAATAATGGCAATACATTCTTTAACAGTAAAACAAATTATTAGTAGGGTTAGGCAAGTTTTTCCTGATGCACCAGAAACATATATCATATCTTTAATTAACGATGCGTTAAATGAACTTGGTCAATACTCTCAAAAGTCAATGTCTGCAAAAGTTAACATCGAAGCTAATCAAACATTTTATGATTTGTCAGATAGTGCTGTAGATTCTTCTAATAAAGCAATGGGGATAAACAAGGTATATAGAGTAGATATAATGGACAATGAAGGTGACTACATAAGGATTCCAAGGGTGTTGGATGGTGAGCCACTTATGTTTGATATTACTTCAGAGTCTGCAATAGAGGAGCCTTCATAATGGCTAGCAATATAAAACATCCAGAAGATAAGGTATTGTACTTTATCAGAGGAGATCATTTAGGATTAATTACAACATTTTCTTCAACAGGTGAATCAAGAACAGATAGGAAAGCTTTTCAAGCGTTTGACCACTCGGTTACAAACGGACTACTTATACATTATTATGGAAATCCTAATAAGGTTACAGCAATCACGGATACTCCAGATGTTGATAATTTATATCATTCTGCGATTGTGGATTATGTAAAGAAATGTTTATACATGGATCGTGCAGGAAAAACATCGGATGGTAACAGAGCACAGATGGCAATGAACCTGATGATGAGACATGAAAGAAAATTTGATATGGCCATTAAGAAATATGGCACAAAGAAAAGAAGTAAGACTGGAGGAACCAGAGCAGTCGTTCCAGCTAGTTTTACATAAGATTATTGATTGATTATTTGTCTTGATCTAGGCTAAGTTTCACGACATATAATTTAACTATATGAATGCTTTAAAGCGGTGGTGGTGGAAATATAGGATAGATTATGTCAGACATAAATAAATTCACTACAAAAGAAGTACTAAATAAGGTACTTCTAGATTCTTCAGGCAACTCCGTAGCCGCAAATTCTCACACATCTCAAGAAGCGTTAAACGCTGTTCTTGATACTTCTAACAATAGACTTAATGTATCCCTCGGTGGTAGCAATACTATCTCAGGTGATGTTACCATTACAGGCGACTTAACTGTACAAGGTAGTAATACTAATACTTATGATGAAATAGTGCAAGGACAACTTATTGTTCAAACAGGAAGTTCAGGGGCAACTGTTGATAGTAATGCTGATGAATTAGTAGTAGAAAGCAATGGAAACGCTGGTATTTCTATCCTTACACCTAATGCTAATACAGGACAATTAGCTTTTGGAAGTGATAGTGATGCTTATGGTGCTTTTGTATCATGGCAGGGTAGTGCTAATCAAATGACAATTGCAACTGCTAATGCTGACGATAGTCTAGTTTTACAAACAGCAAATAAAGTTACTGCAGTTACTATAGACTCAAGCCAAAACGCAACCATTACTGGAGACTTAACTGTCACTGGTGGAGATATTTTTTCTGCAAATCTTGGACTCCAAACAACAAACGGAACAGGCACAATATTTTTAAGTGGAAATACAACAATAAATGATGCTGGGCATGATGTAGATTTTAGAGTTGAGTCAGATACAAATACACACGCTTTTTTTGTGCAAGGTTCAGATGGTAATGTCGGTATTGGAACTGCTACTCCAAAACATTATTCTGGAACAAGTGGAACAATTTTATCTATACATAATTCAAGTTTTAGAGGAGTTTTAGAGTTAAGTGGAGCATCTAATTCAGATGATGGAGTAATAGGTGCTATAACATTTGCAAACACAGAAAATGATGCCGCAAGTGGAGCATTAGCTCAAATATATACGATTGTTGAAACAAGTGATTCAAATCTACATAATGATAGTGGTGGACATTTAGCTTTTTTTACAAAGCCAGAAGCTGGAACATTAACTGAAGGAATGAGAATAGACAGCTCTGGCAATGTTGGTATTGGAATTTCTCCTGTTGCAAGTCAGAAACTTCAAGTAAAGGTAGCCTCTGATGTTAACTTTACAACAAGTGCAAACAGTTCATCTTTAAGATTAAATGCAGTAAATGATGCCGTATCTGCAACTATTCCATTAGAAATAAATTCATCTTCAGTAGAGAATTTTGGCCCATTAACTCAACGCTTATATGTTAAACATATGCATTCAGATGGTACAACTTTGTCAGGTTGGGTAGGAACTGGAAGTGCTTTAGGTAGTGCTGGGAATACTGATTTAATGTTAAGAGCCAATGGTTCTCTTTTTTTTACTGTAAATAATAGTGGTACTTCTGACAATACTCGATTGATTCTTGATGATAACTCCAGAATCTCACTATCTAATAATGATAGTGGTGGTACAGGAGGACAAGACAGCACAAGCTCAAACACTATTATAGGATATAAAGCTGGTAATGCAGTAGCAAGTGGAACTATAAACAATACTTTTATAGGGCATAATGCAGGTTTATCAGTCAATGATGGAGTAGCTAATGTTGTGGTAGGAACAAATTCAGCAGATGCTCTTACAACAGGCGACCATAATGTAGCATTAGGATACTTTGCTCTTTCTGCTTCTACAGATGTAGATGGTGCTATTGCTATTGGTAGTGGTGCTATGGAAAGTGGTAATGTAACTTCTGCGGCAGATGGTAGCGTAGCTATCGGAAGAAATTCGCTTTTAGCATTGACTTCTGGAGCTGGAAATACAGCAGTAGGTTATGAAAGTTTAGATGCTGAAGATGACGGAGATAGAAATACTGCTATAGGATACCAAGCCTTAACTAATCAAACAGGAACAAGTGGAATTGTTGGGAATACTGCATTGGGATATGGTGCAGGTGATTTAATAACGACAGGAGTTCAGAATGTTTTATTGGGTTCAACTACAGATCCATCTGCTAATAGTGGTTCAAATCAAGTTGTTATCGGATACAATGCAACAGGACAAGGTGATAATACAGTAACGCTTGGTAATAGTTCTGTAACTGATGTTTATATGGCAGAAGATGCAACAAGTGATAACGCAACAAATACTGAAGGTGCCACAGTTTACGCTAAAGGCTTACATCTTAAAAACTTATCTGCTCATGATTCTGGTGGAATGGATACTCCATTAATAATTCATACTCATTTTGATGATAGCCCCGATGGAAATCAAGGAAATGGTTTGCTTTATAGATTTAGTGCAGATGATACAAATGCTGGTAAAGATGTTGGAAAGATTGGTTTTATTAGTGAATCTGGACTCGTTGATACGTCAGGTAATTTTGGAGGACGTTTAGAGTTTCATTGTATAGGAGCTGATACATTAACAGAAGTTATGAGGCTTAATGGTGGTGATGGTCATTTTAATGCAGTAATAAAAGGAAGCACCGCTGGAGGAGCTGAAAGATTTGGTCTTTCTGTAGAAAATGATGGAAATAATGCTAATTGTCATGGAATAAAAATTACAGCAGGGGCTGATAATGCAAGTGGTACAACAGATTATATAGAATGTAAGGATGGTGATGGCGACCAAGTAGGGCATATTTCAAATACTTCAGGCACTTTTGCTTTAACTGATCCATCAGATAGCAGATTAAAAAAGAACATTACCGACACAACTGTAAAAGGATTAGAAACAGTAGAAAAAATAAAAGTTAGAGATTTTGAGTGGAAAAAATCAGGTGATAAAATGATTGGTGGTTTTATAGCTCAAGAACTAAATGAAGTTTATCCATCTGCTGTAACAGGAACAGATGGGGCAGTTGAAGACATACTTGATTCTGATGGTAAGAAAACAGGAGAAAGAATTTTACCTATGGGAATTTCAAGGGATGTTCTTGTGCCTGTATTAATTAAAGCAGTACAAGAGTTATCTGCAAAAGTAGCAGAATTAGAAAAGAATAATTAACAAACAAGGAGTCAAACGTGGCTAAAAAACAAAAAGAACAGAAGCCAGTCTTGACCTTAGATGATAAAGAATATATCATTGAGGATATGACTGATGAGCAAAAAGTAATGGTAAATCATCTTAATGATATACAGAACAAGCAAAGAACAAATCAATTTGTAGCTGAACAATTAGCAGTTGGGTACAATGCATTTGTCAATATGCTTAAAGAGTCTTTATCTAAAGAAGAGGAATCAGAGGACAAGTAAATGCTAATAAGGAAAAGTTCTAAGGGTCATGACCTAAAGTTGTATAGAAATACAACTCCCGGTGCGACTCGTACAAAGAAATATCCAGACGGTACAACAGAGACCCTTACTTATCCTTCTAGGTATAGTTATTTTTTAGTTTACAATGGAGAAGTCATAAAGAGAAGCAATAGTTGGGATACGATAGAAGAAGCTTATGTGGATAAATGCGATGATGAACATGGTGGTGGAGCAGGAAGAATGTTAGTTGGTAAGCATGAGCTTGTAAATAACGTGATACAAAACAAATGAATAAAACAATAAAAACATTAAAGAACGGAGACTTTAAAGTTGTACATACGAGTTATAACATTCCTGTTAGTTATGTTAGCAATCCACAGTTGCACAAGTCAGGGGTGGATAGTGGCAAACGTGCCAATAGGAGAGGAGGAAAAATTTACAAATACAGTGTTTATAGAGATTGTTGATGCTGACTCTATTACACATTGGTATCATGGTCGTGTGTCTGATCATACTAATTGGTGCTACTTACATAATGATTGGGAAAAAGTCGAGGTAAGGTGAGTGCAAAGCCAGATACCGCCAGAAGTTACAGGACTACTATTCTTGACGATAACGCCATTGTTAGTATTAACCTTAAATGGCTGGGTCAGATTGCAGTCCTTATCGGAATGTTGGTCTATGGTTACTGGCAAATTGAAAGCCGTATTAGAAAGCTGGAAGATAAAGTTACTTATGCAGACGAACAAATTGGGAGCTTACTTGATAAGCACATCGTGGAAGAACGGGTTAAAAGAGAAGAGCTTGAACAGAAAGTAGCTTTCTACGAAAAAGAGTTTAACATTAACCCACTAAGTTGGGGCAAGAGAAAGAAGAAGTAATGGATTTTTTAGCAATATACGGTGAAGCAGGAATGATAGGAGTGGTTGGTGCTATGTTCGTATATTTAGTTATATCATTGTCAAACAAAAGTGCTAAACAGCAAGAACAATTAGAAAATTTAAAAGTAGAAAACAAGGGCCAGTCTGAAACATTAGAGAATATGGAAGGTATGATTATAAAGCTTATCAACAGATGGAATCAATCAGACGATAAACTAGATCGCAAGTTTGATGCTTTGACAAAAGAGATAAACGACTTAGATAACCAAGTATCTAGAATAGATGGTTCTTTAAGTAGAATAAATGGGAAACACTAATGTACAAGTATATATGTAAAGCAGGAACATACAGCTCAGATAGTTTGTTTGGGTTGTTGTGGGAAATATTTAAACACAGGCTATGGCACTTAAAAACACATGGAAAGTGGATGGATTAATGGATAGCTTAAAAGTAACAGGATTAAGCACGAGCTTAGGTATTGTATACTGGACAGATTTATTGTCTGGTGTTCTTATGTGTATAATGTTTGCAGTGCAAATTTATTATTTGTATTTAAAAACCAAGAAAATAAAGGAAGATTAAATGGATATTAAGTCAATGTTAGTAAAGCTTGCTGAAGAGCAGGCAGATAAGATGCAGGAAGAAGCATTAAAGCATTTAGCATCTGATGAGTTCACAAAAAATTTAGCTACAAAAATTAACGAGAAGGTAAACATACCTTGGATCAACGAAGAAAAAGAGCAGGAGCTTTTTGAAAAGTTGGTTGATGTAATGACAGATATGCTAGAAGGTGTATTTAAAGGTAAGTAATGCCTAAGCAGATATACAAAATAAATGACTGGTCTGGTGGTATGAATAACCGTAAAGACCCTAGAGACTTGCCAGACAGGCAATACCCATTTATTAAGAATATGTCTATTGATGCATTGGGAAAAATAAAAACTGCTGGTGGATTGTATAATCACATTGAAGACTCTGATGGTTCTACAAACTTAACTCAATATATTCCATCTGCAAATAGCACAGTTTTAGGTGGCTTCGGTTTGTTTTACTTTGAATCAGATCATAGTAAAGATGCAGATCAAACTATAACGGAAACCAAAAGCGGTACAGCATTGACTGTTGGTACAAGTGACGGCAACATAGCTTTTGTTGAGGTGTCTACAAATCCAGATGGTAACACCCAAGCACCGGAGCAAGGAAGTGGTCTATAGATGCCAATACCTTCAACTTCATATTTAAAGCTAGTAGGCGGTGTAACCTCTACCATAAGTACTATATTTACCAGTAGTCTAATTAAGGTTGGTGATTTAGTAAAGATTACAGGTACAGAAGAAAACAATGGTATTTTTTTAGTTGCTCAGGTTGTAGACAACTTAAATAGTGGTTCTGGTTTAGGTAGTACATTTACAGACAATACGAGGTCTACTGCATTACCTACCCCAACAACAACAATTATAATGGATGGGGCTAATACGAACATAACTGCTGGCATGTCGGTAAGCGGAACAAACATAAAAGCTGGAGCTTATATCGCTTCAGTAACTCAAACAAGTGATCCTGCTACTTTTGAAATATCAGATGCGACACTATCAAATGTTTCCGGTGGAACAACCTTAACCTTTAGTGATAGAGATGTATATTATGTACTAAAAGGAACTGGCATTACTAATGAAGACGATACCGCTGTTAATCCTACCATACGAGTCATTCGATCTACCGGTGATAAAATGTGTGCATTGGGAAAAAGAGGTACAAGTGCAAATGCGGCTGGTGTAGATGTTTGGTCTAATAATGCCACTACAGATTACACTCAAACAGGTAATGGTTGGACTAGCAGAAAAATAAACCCAACGCTAGCAGGTATAAATGGTGCTAAATACATATATCATTTTGTAGATGAGGTTCTGCGGGTATGTGATACAGAGACCACAAACACAAGTATTATAAAATGGTTTGGGTACATACAAAGAAATCAATTCAATCACAATTTAGGTTTGACTTTTGCAGAGTGGCAAGAGCACTCTAGCGTTTTAAGATCACCAGAAACAAACAGTGCTAACCTTACAATAGCTTTTGGTCATACAACCCATGCGGCTGACACAGCAGGTGCATACTTTCTTGAGGCTAGCAATAAATCAAGAGGAGTGGCTAGAAAGCTAAGAAATGCAAGTGACACTGCTTTATTATTAGATGGCTCTGTAAACGCAACTTCTAACTCTTTTGTTTTTGACGATGGAACTAATGATGTCTTAGATCAAAATTTTGCTGGTGAATTGGTAACGATTAACACGGATTACGATGCTAGACCAACGGAAATATTATTTTGTACAAAGCCTGCGGCTGGCTTAGCGGCTAATGTTCAATACGAAAGAAATTATGGTGGTGTAGGGTCAGACAGCTACTCAGATAACGAAACTCCTATATTAAGAAGAGGAGTGGGTTTTAATATTGGTGTTAGTGATGGTACAGCGGATGGTGACTGGGAAGGGTTGACATACGAATTTTATCAAAGTTTTTTATATGATGGAAACCAAGAGTCTGTGCCTGTTAGAATGGGGAACGGTGCGGCTACTATAGCGGCATTTACTCATTCACAAACAGCAGGTAAGTCTATGAGAGTTTCTGTTTATGCTGACGTTGCATATCCCGGTAGAATATCTGGTGGAAGAATATACATTAGAGAAGCTAATACAGATAATGAGTTAGCTTTACTTGCAGATATAGATATTGTAAAGGGTGTACGAACCACTATAGATGGAGATCATGTAGCTTGGACAGAAAATGCTACTGCTGTTGATAAAGGTTTTTGTGTGGTTGCAGATGCCACAGGAAATGCAAGTAAGCCAAACTTAGATACTTACACAACAATAAATGGATTTTCACCAGACGTAAAATATGTATCATTAGGTGGTGCAGGTGAATCGTATCAAGCTTCTATTGTAGAAAATAGAAGAACATTTATAGGAAACGTAAGAGTTATTGGTGCTTCTGGGGAGCTAGAAACTTTTGGTGACAGAATTATGTATAGTGAAATCAATAAGTTTGACACGATACTGCCACATAATTTTATAGATGTTTCTAAGGGTGACTATGGGGTATACACAGCCTTACAAGCTTATGCCGATAGGTTGGTAGCCTTTAAGCATAATCTAGTTCATATCATCAATATAGCAAGCCCTAGCCCAGCAGGTTGGTACTTAGAAGAAACAATAAAATACTCTGGTGTAAATAAAAATTTTAGCGTAACAAAAACAAAATATGGTATAGCTTGGGTTGCGGAAGATGGGTGTTACATATATGACGGTCAAAAAGTTACAAACCTTATTAAAGATAAGTTAGCGGTTAGCAAAGCTTCTTTTCTTGGAACAGGTGCAGATAAGACATGGAACGCATGGTATCGTGGTACAGCAAACGTAAAAGACCCTATGATTGGTTACGATAGTATTAGTAATTCATTGGTTATTATGAGAAGCCCCAACGATTCTTCTGACAATTCAGATGAGGGTTGGATATATGATTTTGATTCAGATGGCTGGGTGTTTCACGATCTTATTTTTACAGACAGTCATCTATTTAGCAACTTTTCTACAGATTGGAACAATAATTTAATTGTAGCTACTAACAACAATGCATCACACACTACCACTAGCTTTAAAAAGTTTTTACCTATTAGTCTCGCAAATGCACATCAAGTATTTATTACAAGGGATATAGATTTTGGTGAGCCCGGTATTATTAAAAAAGTATATAAAGTTATTGTTACTTATAAGTCTAATGGTTCTGTAACAACTCCTTTTAAATATGCTATTGATGGTAAGCAAAATTTTTCTACTGGTGGCGGTGGTACATTTACAGGTAATTTAGCAGATACCAGTGGTGCATGGGATGTGGTAACATTAACTCCAGCTTCTACCATAGAATGTCAAAGCCTACAGATACAGTTTGCGGCTACTACATCTGGAGTATATGAGTTTAATGACATTAGTATTGAATACAGATACATTAGAAACAAAAATGTTACCTAATGGATAGAGAAACCAGAAGAATCCAAAACACAAAACAATCCTCTGTAGAGTTTCAAGGTAAGCCATCTTTAAATGGTATGGTAGAAGGACAGATTGCTATTGAGAAAAAATCAAATAGTCAGTTAGCAATATACAGAAAAAAGTTTGGACAGTTGTGGAAATCGTATATGTCTAACAATGGCGATCAATATGTAGATAGGACACTAACTACAAATACTTTAAAATATTCACACAAATTCATAGACTATCGTGTGTTTACACACAACTTTAGTGTTAACTTAGGCACGTCTGAAGTTTTTTTACCTTGGTCTAGTTCAACAGATAACACAGCCACAAGATGTGACGTAGGGTTTTTAACTCCATTTAAAATGCATTGTTCAAAAATACTATTTAAAGTTCCTGTGTTTGAAGACAACACAGATGACATTCTTTTTAAGATAAAGAAAATGGACGATGGAGATGCAACAGTTGACGAGGTTTGCACTTTTTTGTATGATTCTTCAGCTTTAGGTAACACTGTAGACAACACAACTCTTACAGTAAATGAGTCCGACTGGAGTAGTTCACCAACAATAGAATCTAATGATGTTGCAATGATTAGCATAACACCATCAGATACTGGCATTACAACAAGTGTAAAAGAATTTTTTGTTTCTTCTTTATGGCGGGTAGAGGTGGAAATATGATAAAAACTTTATTAAATTCTAAGGAATTATACCATGATTGAACATTCCTCAAAATCAAAAGGTTACTTACCTATGAAATCCGGCCCTAATATGATGGGCTTTGATATGGGTAAATCCGGTAGTCTAATGGAAATGATGCAGACTGGAGGGCAACCTAGTCGTGGTGCGGCTATGCTTGCTCGCTCTAGACAAAAACAAAGCGACATTAAAAAACTAGAAGATCAGCAAAGAGCAGAGGCCAAAAGACAGAAACGTGGTGGTTTATTTGGTAGCATTGGTGGTTTAGCTGGTGGTTTAATCGGTGCGGCTCTTGCTCCTGTTACTGGTGGTGCTAGTCTAGCACTTGCTTCTGGTTTAGGAACTGCTTTAGGTAAGGGTCTTGGTGAAAGGTTTGGTGCTGGAAAGGCTGTTGATTATGATTCGAGTGGTACTGTTTTTGCACAGCAGGATTTTAGAGATGTAGATGAAGCTAGTGCAGATTTTAATAAAGGAATGTTGGAAAGAGCTGGTGTGGCCGGTTTAAAGGCGGCCGCTACCGCAGGTCTCTCCCCCAATGGTGGTATATATGGAACAGCTAGGGCAAAAGCAGGCGGTTTACGTTCTTCTCTTGCCGACCTTGCGGGATTTGGAGGTGCTCCGTTACCTGTTGCACCTAGCGTAGAAAGAGTAGTTCAAGCAGGGGCTCCTTTCGGTGATCCATCTTTGTTTAGTGATAAAATATTTGACCCTTCTTCTGTTTTTTCTGCATCTACCTACAACCCAATGACATCTCCTGCTGATGCTTTACTAGGGGCTAGTGATTATATACCTGAAACATTTTCTTTAACACAAGCAGTCCCAGTGCCTCAGTTTTACGAAGATGGTGGCCTTATTGAATACCAGTACGGTGGGGGAGTTGGTGATATACAACAAATTTTACAAGATGCTGGTATACAAGCCAATGAAAATCAACTAGCTTTATTTGAACAGTTTAACCCCAGTTCTTTAAATGAATTGGCATCTGGTTTACAAAGCAGTCTTCTTTCTGGAACTCAACAGTCACAACAGCAACAAGCTGGTATGGGATTTGCTGGTTCTGGTGCAATACAGCAGGCACAGGCACAACAAAGAGAGAGTGCTATGGATCAACTTACATCTGCACAAGAACAAGCGGCTAGACAATTTGAGTCACAGACACTAGGACAAGCGGCTAGTATGATAGATCAGGATGCAAAATTTGGCACATATACAGCTCCACCACCTACAGTTTCTTCTTTGCCTAGCGATAATCAAGGAGATGTTATGTTTAATGGTTCTCTTTATCAATGGAACCCTACTGTAAATCAGTATGAAATTGTAGAGGATCAAGACTATGATTATAGTGAATACGAAGAGTTTGGTTAGGAGTTTATAAATGCCCGGACACACTAGAAGTATATACAGCAGAAGACAACGTACCGCACCCGGTCAGTTTGATAATCCTCTTGCAGACTTTTTAGATAGACTGCCAGATTATTTTAACGATTATCAGAGAAACCAATTAGCTCTTGGAAGACAGCAACTGGCAGAAAAAAGATATGAGGATTCTCAAAAAAGACAGGCCAGAATGGACGAAGAAAATAAAAGGCGTTACGATCTACAGCAAAAAAACATAGAAATAAACAGGCAGAGGGCAGACGATCAGTTCATAAAAACTCAAGTCATGTCATTGGTCAGGTCTGGTAAGTATGGCGTTGCTAATCAAATGCTTTCTGGTTTGAACGATCCAGATTCTCAATCTTTAAAAAGTGTAATTGAACAAGCTTCTGATAAAAAAGAAAAATTAGACTCAGCTTTTAAGAATGTTCGCTCTGTTTACTTTGACCCTAATGTTTCTGTATATAAAAAACAAGAGGTCATAGATTCTTTTAAAAAAGATTTTTCTGACGATTTAGAACTAGGTTCTGGAATTGATGACTCTATAGCAAGATTTTCAAGTAAAATAAATCTTGAAGCTCAAAAGCAAAATAGAGGTTTTAAACCTTTGGATGAATGGATGAACGTAGAGGGTGGAAGAGAGGATATTCAGAAATATAAAAATGCTGAATCTGCAATAAAAGAAGCAACCGAGCAACTTAACAAATTAAAAGCTGGCACTCCCGGCATAGAGGGAACTGAACAAAATCAAATACAAATTATAGAAGAAAACGAAGAAATAATAAACAAGTTAACTAGCAAACCTCAATACAGAACAGAAACTCGTGCTCAATACGATTACAGAACTAAATCTCTTCCAAATTACAGAAACAAAGCTATTCCAAAAATGTTTGGCTCTTTATCTGGAGCAATACCGGATATGCCAAACTTAGCATTTGGTCAAGGAACAGATCAAGAGTTTACTGAATCGTCACCAGAAGATATGGCTAGCTTTGAAGAGTCTTTAAACAAAGAATTGGATTCTATACGATCTGACCCATCTGAAGAAAAAATGATACAAAAAGAACCAACAATACAAGACCTTTTAAACTTACCAGCCGCACAAGCAATGCGAGCAAGAAGACCGATGAGTATTGTAGACCCGTTAGCAATAACTAGACTTTTACAATCCATAAGGTAGGAAATGCCTACCGATCCTCAGTCATATAGGTCTTTTTCCAGTGCCTTAGAAAAGCTGTACCAAAACCCAAATTCTGTTTCAGATCAAACAGTTGATCGTTTCTATGATACCTCTGATTATTTAGAGGAGGACTCTAATTATAAAAACTCTTCTTTTAGTCTTAGTGACTTTTATAAAGAAAAAAATAATCAAATAGAGCAAGTAAAAGTATCTTCAGATGATGAGAGCTTGTATGGGTTTCAAGCCCCTACTTGGACTCCCGATTGGATTAAGGCAGGGTACAATCGAAGCATAACAGGAATGGCTATAAAGGCTTTAAACGGAGAAAAAATTAAAGAGTACGACTTAAATGTTATGGAGGACATAGGTGCAACTATCATGTCTATGGTGCAACCAGTTGATCTTGCTACAGGTATTTTAGGTGGTGGTGTTGGAGGTTTGGCGGCTAGACAAGCTTTAAAAACAGGGACAAAAGAAGCTTTAAAGAAAGGTCTATCTAAAACAGCTACAAATAAAATTATTGCAAAAAAATTAGATGACCAAGTAGTAAATCAAATATTGCAAAACACACCAAACAAAGCTATTCAGCTAATGTCTAGTGCGGGAGTAAAAGGCAACATTGCTAAAAAAGCAGTTGAAAATGCGGCTCCAAGAGTTGTTCATAGGGCTTTAATCGAGGGTGCAAAAGGCTCTACTGGTTTAGGTTTTTATCAAGGCTTGTCTACTGCATCTTATGACAAAGTAACTACAGGTGATATTGATGAGGTAAAAGCATTAAAAGAAACTTTAAAAGGAATGACTTTAGGTGCAGTAACTGGTGCAAGCTCACCAGTTGTTAAGTCAGCTTTAAAAAATTTAAATCCCCTGACTCAAGAACTTGCCTCAAAAGCTGTTGAGACTGTTGAGTTTGGTACTCTTTCTCCGGTTTTAAATGGTCAAGACATAAATCCAGAAACTTTAGTGGAGAGTTATATTCACGCCGCAGGCGTAGTAGGTGGCTTAACGGCTCAGAAAAAAGCATTTGCATTTGCTAAAAAAGGTATAAAGTCTATAAAAGAAAAGCAATACGATAGCCCCATGACTGCTGAAACTGCGGCTAGATATGTTTTAGAAAGCAATTTGCCAAATCAAAAATCTAAAAAATCAGCTCAGACATCTAGAGATTTAATAGAGTCTAAAGAAATATTTGTAAATAAATATGGAACAAAGTTTGACAATCTAAAATTTTCAGATAGAAATAAGCAGGTGACTCTAAGAAATGCAAAAACCAAAAAGGTAGACCAGCTTAATTACGATCAATTTGATGAGTTGCTATTCAGAAGAGAAAGTAAAGCTAGGACAGTAGCCGGTTTATTAAAAAGCAGAAATAGAAAAATATTAAAAATAAAAGATGATTTGGGTGTGAAGGATGACAGGTTTAAAGATTACATTGATGCCGTAAGGCTTACTCCTTTAGACTCAAAAATTAAAAATAAGTATTCTTTAAATAGTTTGAGTGGCGTTGAGAGACTAAAACTCCTAAACGAAATGAGGCATGAAAAAAGAATATATCAATTAAGTCAAAATTTTTTAAATGCAGGTTGGGAAGGTAGCCTTTTACCAAAAAAAAGATTTATAGATCAGGTCTTGCCAAATATGCCAAAGGTTTATAGACAGGCAAAAAACAGAGCTACGACACAGCTAGAAGTTTTATCGTTCAGAGATTTTGATAACTACAATGTAAGAGAATTAACTTTATTAGGTGGTTATCTTCAGCAACTACAGGGTGCAGGTGCATTTAAAAAAGGTCTCTTTAAAGAAAAAAAATTTTTAGAAGATGCAAAGCAATTAGCAGATCGTTTAGAAGACCCAAGATACGCCAACCCTAAAAATAAAAATTTACCAGATTACAAAAGAGTTTCTGAGGTAAGGTCTATACTAGATAAAATTTGGGATGATGCAAATAAAATTGGTATTGATTTAGGCCCTAAAGAAGAGTTTTATTTTCCTAGAATGATTAAACCGGAAATTTTAAAAATTTTTAATTCAGATATAGCTAAGTTTGGAAAAGACAATCCTTCTTTAAATTTTGATGGAAAAGGACTTTCTAAAACAAGAGAGTATCAAAGGTTAGTATCTGGTTATATTAAATCAAAAGAATTTGATGAGCCTACAGTAAAAGCAATTAAAAAAATAGCAGGAATAGCTGAAGATGCTCCAGAGCCAAGAACGAGAAGAGAACTAAGAGAAAGAGAAAAAAGTTTAGCAGAAGCTTTTTATGACTTTTCTAACAATGTAACAGTTCAATTTAGTAGCAAAGCAAAAAACTTAGAATTTGCTAGGAAAAATATCAACATTCCAAAAGAGTTTCTTGAGAGAGATGCTAGACTTGTTTTAGCTAGATATGCAAAACAGGCATCTTCCAGAATCGCTGAAGTAGAAAACTTTGGTGTTAAAGGTGAAAGAATATATTCAAGAATATCTGCTTTAAGAAAGTCTGCTATCAATGCTAGGCAAGATGGTCGAGCAAATTTATCTAAAAGACTTGAGGAGTCTGCTAAGACTATTGATTTTTTATTTAAGTCAGCAACAACAAGAATAGAGTTAGATTCTGACTACAACTATAAATCATCGTTTGCTAAAAAATTTTGGAACAATGCCGTTGACTTTCAAATTGGTACTAAGATAGGACTTGGATTTGCTACAATACCTAATCTAACTCAGCTATCAATATCTACAGCTATAAGAACTGGATATTACCCGCTGATGAAAGCAATGGTAAAGCTATCTACAGATCAAGAATATAGAAACTTTGTTAAAAAATCAGGAAGCACTAATCTATCTGTTTTTCAACAAATACATAACTTAGAGCCAATGGATACATTTTTTGGTAGATTTGCTGACTTAACCACAAAGGCAAGTGGGTTTCAAAAAATAAATGAATTTAACCAATTAGTATCTGCCGCCGCCGCTAGAGAGTGGATAAGTTCATTGAGAAAAACAGCAAATGGTAAAAGTGCTCTTTTAGATGTAGGCTTTACTGTTCCTAGACTTTTAGGTGGGAACAGAATTAGCAGAAGAGAGTGGGCTATAAATACACTACGAGAACTAGGAATTTCTGATTATAAAAAACCCCCTACAGAAAGACAGTTAGTCGAATCTATGTATAGGTTTTCAAGGGATAGTCAGCTACAAAGAAACGTTCTTAATGAGCCTTTGGTTACGCAAGACCCAAGATGGAGACCTTTCTTTTTATTTAAAAAATTTGGATACAAACAATTCAACTGGGTAAGAGAACAGTTAAGTGAAGAGGTGTCTCGTGGTAATTTATTTCCCATGCTAAGGTTGGGTATGGCTGGGATGGCTGGAGGAGAGATGGTTTCTTATGCTAGAGACCTGTTATCAACTTGGATATCTGGTGATAGTATATATGATAACAATAGATATATATTACCTTACTTGCCAAAAAACATGCCTTTTTCTGATGTGGGGCCAGAACAGTTTATAGATGCTTCTCAGTTAACAATGGATGACTACCTTGATAGGTTTGCATCTGTAGGTGCTTTAGGAATTGTAAGCGATATTGTTGCTAATGAAAATAAAGTTAGGGCTTTAGAGTTTGCATTTAAGCCTGCCGTAGTGCAAGATTTTCAAAAAATATGGAGTGCAATGACTAGGACAATGGAAGACACTAAAACTTACGGATTGGGAACTGCCATTAGAATACCTAAATATATAGCACCAGTAACAGGTACAATACCAAGAAGGATTTTACAAAGGTTTGAAACTAAAGGACAGAGGGTAGAGTACGTAAAGAGAATAAAAGCTCTTAGATTAACTGAAATTAGAGATGCAATAATAGATGGAGACAGCCAGAAAGCTGTAAGGATTATTGAAGATTACAATAGAACTTTTGCATCAGAAAATCCTATCCTGTACGATGATTACGATGCGGATGCCATTACAGCAAGAATCATAAATAGAATAAAGAAAAGACAGAGAAATATAAAAAGAACTAATCCGTAACGTACAATAAAGTTTCTTCTGCAAATTCTGGAAACCCATGCTTCTCCCAAAACTTAGCTAATCTTTTGTAATATACTTGTGCTGTGATACGGTTTCTTTTTAAATCTTTTATAATTGCCATGAACTCAGAAACCAGTTCAGGTTCCATAGGTTTTTCTTCTACTGGAAAGTCATCCAATATATCCATTACTTACCACTCCTTATTTCTATAGAAAAAAGTTCTTCTTTCTTTTTCTTTGTATATGTAGACCTTTGACTCTTTGTCATCTTCAACCAACACTCTGGAAGTGAGGAAACTTGAGTGTCATAACTACCTGCAACACCACAAAATTTTTTAAGTTGGTCATCATTTTTTTGCTTTTGTGGATTAAAATACGATTTACCGCAAAAACCACAGGTTCTATCAATTTTACTACAAATTTCAAACATTGGCTTTAAAAAACCCCCTCTAATCTCACGATTTTCGCTGTAAAATAAATTATTGGACATAAGTATCGCCTAAATAAAAACTATTGAATAAGGGGGCCGTAGCCCCCTTATTATTAACAAGACCTAAAATGGCGTTTTTTTCTTGTACTCTTCCTTAAACTGACCAGAAAGATACCTATCTCCCTTATCGGTTTCGTTAATCCAAAGAGAAAAATCTTTCTTCTCTCCGTTTACCATACCGTTGCCAGTGTAGTCAGGCTTTTTATCACCGTCTTTTTTGTACTTGTTTTTCCACAGCGTAAAGCTGTTGTCTTTTATTTTGTATTCGGCCATTTTGCCTCCTAGTTATGGGCAACCTAATTCATTACCTTTTTTAGCCAACTGAGAGACATTACATTGTCATTCTCTTTGTAAGAATCAGGTCGCCCTGTTTTGTTATTCAATCTTGTTTCAAGCTCCACCATTCTTTTGTAAGTTGATCCGTTTGGTGAAACTCTACCTTCTTTGATAATTTTTTTGTAATACGTAACTAGCCCCCTAGCTCCCATTAGTTTATTTGTCTTCATTTGCCATCTCCTTCATTATAGATAATGTGTTAATAAAATATTCATAATCCAAAACAATGTAAGGCTTGCCACGATCTTCACGGATTACTACACCATGCTCTTGTTTCTCTGGCTTCATCCACACTGCTATCTGCTTTCTCCTTTTGCATCCAAAGTATTGGCCTTCTATTTCTATATCTCCTTGCTCATGCTGTGCACCACCTCGGTCTCTGTTGAACGCTTGGAGCCCTGCTTCTTTTGCCATGCGTACTGCTTGTCTCTGGAGCTCCGCACCACGTTGTCTCGCTCTCCTGCCACGCCTTACGTTCTTTGGATTCTTCATACTGCTAACCTCATTTTACTGTATACCTTTTTATTTCTACAGCGAGGGCAACTCATGTAAAGTCTTTTAGAATCTGACCAGTGAGTATTGTCACACTTATCACATTGATATAGATATTCTATGACATACTGACCATTGACATATTTTGTTCTGGTAAGGTCAAACATTTTTTACTACAGAACCTTCTACTGTTAATTTTTCTTCTTCTAACCTATCTAAAATTGCATTGTTTTCCTTGTCTAACATTTTAGACTCAATTCTTCTCATATCTTTCAATAAAGATTTGTAAGGTTTGATATAGCTATGCATATTATTATCTTTAAAACCTAGTATAGCCATGCTCAATGCATTAATGTGAAGTGAAACTTCTTCTTTAGAATATTTAATCAAAGCTGTACAAGTATATTTTTTCATAATAGTTCTGCTCCTCTCTTTACTGGCAGATATGCATTGGTTCTAACAATACTACCACCATTAATTGTTTTCTGTGTCTTTGTATTTTTAACGTCAAAATCAAACAAAAAGTTTCCATATTTATCTGTG
>MDSY01076177.1_pt1 | contig 19697 bp, 10 predicted proteins | sample 811131 | NCBI WGS metagenome assembly MDSY01 (sample SAMN05326643, study PRJNA326480) | marine metagenome | isolation source: seawater | place: Atlantic Ocean: South West | collected 2010
CGCCGCCGCTGCCGCCGCCGCCGCTGCCGCCGCCGCCGCCGCAGCTGGCGAGTTCCACTACGGCACAAATGGCGTGCGAGAACCGCCTCCATGGCCGTGGGCGATAAAGGTGCATCAGGGCATTTTCCACACGCTGATGGTGCAGAAGCTGAAAGCGCAGAGGGCGCCAGCGCTGCCCACCCCGGAGGGGGACGCCGCGCGCGAGCAAGCGGTGTGGAGAATTGAGCATGCTTTGAAGGCACTGCATGCTTTGAGGCAACAAGGCGATCGTTCGGTCCGCGGCGCGCGGCTACTGGGAATCACGTGGGAAGAAAGCGACGCGAGCCGGGTGGACAACAAGGATAACACCTCTGCGTTGGGTGATGACGTGGCAGGGGGTGATAACAAGGCGCCCTACGCATCTGAAAGACTAAATACTCCTACACTTCCCCCTCAAGCTGTTCGCGACGCGGTGCGCATCGCCGCGAAGCACGCGGCGTTGTGCAGGGTTGTTTTTCTGGTAACGGAGAGTAAGGAAACTTTAATCGCGGCGCGAAGGCAGCGATCGATTCTTTCATCAGGCGTTGACGGCGCTGCTGCTTTTCTTGAGGAGCTGATTCAGGAGATGTGGGGCGAAACGTTGACCGCGAGCGCGAAGCCATGGGCCAACGGCGTGGGGTTGCACCGCGTGGAACGAGGCGACGGGACGGATCCAGAGACCGACAACCGAGAGACAAAATTCGCGGAGCGTGACGGAAACAAAACGCGCCCGCTACACTACTCGGACCGCGGTAACGGCAAGAGCGGGGACAACGGAGGTGACGGAAACACCACCCGAGACGTCGACACGCGTTCCGACGACAGAAATGCGGCAGACGATTGTTCGTTGGACGGCGCGAACGCGGGCGGCAGCGAGGGCGACGCGACCGGACGGCACCGGAGGCGGGGGCAGGCAGACCCCGGACCGGGGTCGCCCGACAGCCGTGCTGCTCGTGCAGAGGGCGATTCGGAAGGCGACGTGCCGTCTGACTCAAACGCCGGGGAAGGCGCGGGGTCGTTGGTGTCCCTAGGAGGCGGGTCGATCGCGAACGACGGACCGGTAGTCAGTAGCGGCGACGAAGCGGGAGGGGGGGCGCCCGTGTCCCGACTCGGCCAGCACACACCGCACATCGCGGACATCGATGAAGAGAACGACGAAGACGACCGGCGCTCCGGCGACAGAGGCGGGTACGCCAGCGACCGGGCGTTCAGTCAGAACCGCATCGAAACCGCGGAGAGACATAACACGGTTGGTGACCGAGGAGTTGGGACGTCTGCCACACCGCCCGCCTCACAAGTGGGTTCAGACAAAGATGATCCCGCGGCGAGTGAGGGGGACTCCGGGGCGAGGGGCGGATACGACCCTATTTCTCGTGTATCATCGTTGACCGGCCGAGTGGAGCGCCGGTCGTTCAGCGGCGACTTCTCTACTGGTGTATCGGGCGGCGGCGGTTCCACCGCTGGGGACTTGAACGGCGAAAACGGAGGAACCACTTCAGGTGGTGAAGAGGAAGTGCACCACCCCTCGTCCGCGGCAGAGGAGTACACTCGCGCCGGCAACTCGCAGTGCACGCGGTACAGCGACCCCCCGAGCCACAGCGGCGCGGGCGGATCGGGGATCCACGGCGGCGAAGCGACGGACGACGACGTGGGAGGCGGGACGCACGAAACTAACGAGAATCGGAGTTTGGATTCAAGTCCTAGTCGTAACCCCAGACACCACACTCGGTGGGACCACCACTCCAGTCGCGGAGGGAGCTGGGGCGGCACAGGACAGGGTAGGGCACAGCACGACAACCGCTCTCGTATGGGCAAACAGTCTCCACACCCCACCGGGTCGTTCAGCGGCGTGATCAGCGGCGTGACGGGCGGCGGGAGCGGCGGCCATGGGATTACTGTTTCGTCCGGGTTTGGCGGGCACGAAGTGCACCACAGAGGGCATGGGGGGGCGTATAGCAGCAGAGGTCACGGGTCAAACTCGTCCTCGCACAAGCTGCATAAGAGCGTTAGGTTCGCTACCACTATTGATGACGGGGGGCAGAGAACGGGCAGTAGGGGGCGGTACTCGCCTCCGCCGTCGCCGCCTCGGCACGTAGCGGGGCATCGCAATCCAAGAGAACAAAGAGAAGACACGCCTCCCGGGAACATCACCGGCCGCAACGCCCGGGAAGACACGCCGCCCGCGCCAGGTAATTCGGTTGATTCGGGGGGGGGGTCAGGTGATCCAGGAGCGATCTCGATGCAGGAGGGAATCGACGTAGGGAACGCGGAGGCGTTTATATCGGACCCCATGGACGTCGGCGCTGTCGGACTTGTGGACCCGACGAAAAGCGTATCTCAAAGTGTTTTGGGAAAGCGGCGGGAAACCGACGACCGGGATTGATTTTTTGAAATAAAACCTACTAGTATTGTACTGCATTAATCGCCTCGTTCCATGACTTTCAAGTCAACGGTGGCGTTAAGTTGGTGTAGGTACTGGCGGCGACGCTCGTCTTCGTTGTCGTCTCGCTTGTTGACCCCTTCTAATTTCATTTTTAGTTTTTCGCCGGAGACGAAAGAAACGCCTTTACTTTGTTTGTCCGACACGTCGCTATTCGACTCATTGGAACTACTCCCACGCTTTGACTCTTTCCGTCGTCGCTTCTTGCTATCTTTCTTTTTATCCTTCTTCCGGGAGGCTTTCGAGCCCTTGTCGCGCTTTCGTTTTTTCGAATTGTCTTTGCTCTTTTTCTTTCCCTTCTTCTTACTTTTTTTCCGGCTCGATGAACTCGACGAGCTGTCCGAACTATACGCGCTGCTGTCCGACTCGTCACCCCCTGCCCCTTCCAGTTTCTTGCGACTCGCCGCCATCGCGAGTTCCAGCTCCAAATGTTTATCCAACGTGCCGGAACCGATGACCTTGCTTTCCCGGGGCGCGTCGCCGGCAATCACCCAGTGACTTTTTGGTTCTTCTTTTTCATCCCTCCGTTTCCACTCGTGCACCGGTGCTTTCGCGATAGCCGCGGTGGCCCGTTCCAAACCCTTCGCAAGACCCTCTTTCGCATCCGTCGTCGCGGGTATGAAACTGCTCTTGTTTCCCACGCTCCACATCGCAGGGGGTGCGCCCTTGGAAGTGAATGGGGGCGAAAAGAAGGCAGTGCCGAAAATTCGTCGCGAAAATGTCGTCAAATTTACATAAATGTCGTTCAGCTGAGTCGGATGCCGCGGCTCGTCACAGCTACAAGGACGGGGCCGCTCCGACGGCACGCGTCCGGCCATGTTTTCCGGCGGCGGTATCGGCGGTATGTTCGGCCGCAAGCCTGCTGTGGACGGCAGTGCAGGGCCGAGTGGGTCTAATAACTCAACAACCCCTCCCGTAAAAAAGGGGCTGGGAGGATTTTTCGGGACGACGAGATCCCCGGCGACTTCGCACTCGAACTCGATTGGCAAACCCTCCACACCGACTCGACCTGAACTTAAAGACGATGACCTATCTGGGATGTTCACCAGAGCAAGCACGTTGCTTGAAAACATCACGCGCCGGGTGGGGAGTGGCCGGAACGCGGATGCGAAAACGGCGACGGATGATGATTCCCGGCAATTCATGCGTGTCAACGAAGTGAAGCGGTTAACAACCAGGATACGCGCCGGGGTTGAGAAACTCATGGATTCCAGTGAGCGAGCTGCGTGGGAACAACAGTTGCAATTCCTGGACACGGAAACAGCGAGCGCGGTAGACGCGGTGTTGCTCGCGGCGTCACCCACGCCGGAGAGAAACGCTGAATCGAAATCGAACGAGTGTAAAACGCCGTCTGAACTGAACAAAAGCGAAACGAACGGCGGTGGTGACATGTTCGCGGGGTTGAACGTGACGCCGACACCTTCGATGACGAAGCCGGCTACGCAGTTGCAGTCGCCGACAACCCAAAACGCAAATCCCGTTCCGTGGAATGACAGGGCATCCAGTCAGACCGTTCTGTCCACTCCTCTGGATGGATTGAATTTGTTCAGCGGACTCGACGTATCGCCTTCGCCTTTGGTTAAAATAGCGCCGACTACTTTGAATACTCCTGGGTTAAAAACGCAAGAGTTATCCACTGGTATCTCGCTAGCACCGCCGCCCCCACCTTTGGATGTCGGGATGTTCACGGAGAGCACTGCGGGAGAAACTATTCGCGACGAAGCGCCGTTGGGTATCCAAACCAGCCCTGAGAAGGTTGACGACGTGCAAAACGAAACTGCCGAGAATTCGCCGCTGCGAAGGCCGCGCGTGCGGGTCGGGTACGCGCGGGAACCGGAGGAAGGTACGGTGGGACCGTCGAAGGCTGAGGTTGAGGCGAAATTTCAAGCTGAAGTTCAAGCACGCGCTGAAGCCGAAGGGAACGCAAAAGCTGAAGCCGACGCAAAGGCTCGGGAGCTTCAGGCGCGTGCCGACGCGGTGGCTCGCGCTGAGGCGGAAGCCACCGCGGCTGCATTGGAAGCCCAAGCCGAGGCTGCTAAAAAAGAAGCCGAGCTAACAGAAAAACGCCAAGAAGCTTTGGTTGTGAAACGGTGGCAAGCCGCTGTGACTATTCAGTCGCACCACCGCGGGCGACAAGGGCGGTTGATGCTAAGCAAAATGCAGGCCGCAATGGCGCATTCGGCGGCGACCGCGGCGGGGGATGCTTTAGGACGCGCGAAGCATCAATCGAAAGCCGCGACGCGGATACAGGCCACGTACAGAGCAAGAGCGGCTCGCGCGGAAGTTGCCAAGATGCACTCGAACACCAAAGCCGCGGCGGCTGCTGCTGCCGCCGCCGAAGCCGAGGTTCGCGCCGCGAAAAGCGCCGAACTCGCCGCCGCGGCTGCCGAGGAAGCGGCTTTGGCCGAGGCGGACGAACACAGGGCGCAGGAGAGGGCGGCGTTGACGATTCAAGCGAATTTGCAAGGGCGCACTGCGAGACTAGAAGTAACGAAGCGAAAAGTCGCGGAAGTCACCGCAAGGGATGCGGGGAAACACGCCGATGCGGAAGAGGCGCAGGCCCGGAAAGCGGCTGCTGTTAGAATTCAAGCCGCGCACCGAGGAAAAGTGGCTCGCGCGAATTTGATCAAAAGGAAAGTGACTTTAGTGGAGGCGCGGGACGACGCGGACGGCGCGGTGGAGAAGAGCTTGAACAAACACAAACTGGCGCGCGAAACTTTCGTGAACCATTCCAATATAGTAAATGGAATATCGAGTGAAGAGGAAGATGGTACAGGGGATACCGGGGATAACACTACTGGGGATGAGACTATCCCCCGTACGAATGTCTCAGAAACTTCTCCGATGGACGATGCGTGCGCGATGACGTGTGCGGTCGCGACGACGTCCATGCAAGTGTGCTTAGACAAGTTTCGGGGTGTATTCGGAACGAAAGAGGACGTTAAATCCCTGGCGGATCATCTCGAAACCGTTTCTAGAAACGCCTCCGCCGCCGCGGTTGAAGCGCGGCGGTGCGCAGGGGAGGAATTAGGGACGCAGGAAGTGACGAATATTCCTGTGAATATTCCGTCGACAAACACGGCGGACCCGCTCGCCGCCGCGAGTTTCAATTTGATGTCCTTTTAAGACTAGATACGAAACTTCATATAAGACTAGATACTCATTGGAGGGATTATTGCAGATTACAAATCACTGCTTCCCCGCTAACCGCAGCGCCAACACATAGGCTTCTTTTTTCCGAACCCCCAGTTCCTTGGAAACCCTTTTGGCAGCGTCGCTCGGCGAGACACCCTCGTCGAGAATCATTTTTTTAAGAAACGATTCCATAAGTTCTTCCATGTCCTCCGCAGAAGTTCCGAAAGTATTGGCAATAGTTTCGGAAGTTCCGACACCCCCGAACCCGCCGTTGGGCCCCACGCCTTGCACCACTAGGGTTATCTCGCCGCGTGGTTTGCGTTCACTGAATTCTGCGACCGCGCCGGATAAAGTCCCGCGCCAAAACTCCTCATGCACCTGAGGAAGAAAGAAAAAAGTCAGCGATAGGGTTAAAAAGAGTCGGTGATATCTTAGTGCGTAAATAGTCTGAATCCGAAGACTCTCCATTCAAAAAACGTCAAAAGGCTCATACTTTGGTGGTGATTTTTGTCGTCACCGTCCGGGTGTCGAAACGACGGTCGGAATATATCGGAAGCAATAGTTTCGATAGGGGTATAATCACAGCCTTTTGGGAATTAAAAAAACCAAAATAAAAAACAAAAAATTCGAGAAAAGAAACGTAAACCAACCAACTTCGCTATCTTACCTTTGTCATTTCCCTGCAAACCACGCATCCACGGTCCCCCAGCGCCACCGCGGCGTCCTCTAGCGTCGCGACGAGCTTGTGCGGGGGCACGAACGCGACTAAACTCCCTGGCGCGTTCGAAAACTTCGCGAACCGCTTTCTTCTTTGACCCGTCTTCGGCGGCAAAAATCCGATAAACGTAAACGACTCTTCGTTGGGGGTTAGGTTTCCGGATGCTACTATCGCTGACGCTGGGGCGCAGGGTCCTGGAATGGGCACTACTGCTAACCCTTCCTCTACACATGCTGAGGCTAGATCCGCGCCAGGGTCAGCAACCGCTGGTGTCCCCGCGTCCGACACCAGCGCCAGACTGAACCCGCTTCGGATTTTATCCACCAGCCCGTCGCGCTTTTGGCGCTGGTTATGCGCGTGGTAACTCACTAGTCTTTGATCGATGTTGTACCTTTGTAACAGCCTTCTGGTGTGTCTGGTGTCTTCACACAGCACCGCGTCTGCGGATCGCAGGATTCGTAATGCTCTCAACGTGATGTCCTCCAGGTTGCCGATAGGCGTGCCGACAAGGTACAAGCCGGGGTCGAGCTGGGGGTCGGAGTCGATTGACTCATTTTTTGCGCTCTTTGCCGCTGATTGCAAATCCAAGTCACCCCCCGCCCATTCCTCCAATGGATCATCTTCATCTATAACACCCTCTGTAACACCCTCATCGTCGTCCTCCTCGTCCCACTTCTTTTCTATATTGCCTAAATGGTCCAGGGAGGAGTCATCGTCTTCGTTCGTCTCGTTGATTGCATTCCCATCGATTCCATTTGTTTTCTTCACCCCAACAACAACTTCGTTCCCGTCGTCGTTGACCATGGTGTCTTCGAACGCGACGCCTTTCTTTTTGTACTCGTGCATTTCCCCTTCGTATCCTTCGTACTCCTCTTTTGGAGCGCCGGGTTCTTTGCCGTACACGGAGATGGACCACCGGCTGTGGTAGGACCTTGAATTAGAAAAGCGCCCGAATTCGGGGCGGCGGTGATTCGAATGGCGCATCGGCACTTGGCCTGACTGCTTGCCCATAGAACCCGCGGTGGTGGAGTTGTGTCGGTTGAGTTGATGGAAACCTGGAGACACGCGTGCCGTCTGCGTCGAACCCCGACACGACAACATCGCGAGTGAACGCCACCTCCGCATACGTCCGCCGCCGACGCAACTGAAAAGTGGAAACCTCAAAAGGTCTTTTTGACGGGCGCGAGTTTCAGGCGTGACGAATCAGAGTTATCCATCTATCTTAGCCTCGCTCGCTGCGTCGCTCTGGTCACTGCCACCGGCGCCGTCGCATGCATCGCGTCGCCTGGTCGCGTTTCCGCCGCTCCTCCTCCGCGGTTTTCGATACGCATCGCACGATGGTGATGGCCAGGGCCCCCCAAGTGCCGTTCGCGGTGAAGATGTTCTCATCGAAGACCACGTCATCCTCTTTGTTTCGAGCGGCGGCCATCCCTGGTGTCTCCGCACAACGCTTCGGGTCATCTATCCTCCGGACCGTGCACACAAGAGCCTCCCCCGCATCCATGGAACAGCCAGCAGACGCGTCCCCCACCACAACCGAGCGCAAAAAGCGAGTATTATCAGGCGTCCAGCCCACCGGTTCCATCCATCTCGGAAACTACTTCGGCGCGATTAAAAACTGGGTCAACATGCAGGAGGATTTCGATGCGTTTTACTGCGTCGTTGATTTGCACGCGATCACACCAGGGAACCACGATCCGAAGGAACTGAAGGCCAGCACTCGGAGTAGCGCTGCGATTTATTTAGCCTCTGGATTGGACCCGGAAAAGTCAAACGTGTTCGTCCAATCGCACGTCAAAGCGCATTCAGAATTATGCTGGCTTTTAAACTGCGCAACGCCGATCGGGTGGCTGGAAAAGATGATCCAGTTCAAGGAAAAGAGCCGGAAAGCGGGGGAGGACGTTTCTGTTGGTTTGCTTGATTATCCGGTGCTGATGGCAGCAGATATTCTGTTGTACAACGCGGACGTCGTGCCCGTTGGGGAGGATCAGCGGCAACATTTGGAATTGACTCGCGACATCGCGGGACGGGTTAACAACCTATACGGCGGGAACAAGTGGAAGAAGATGGGTCCGAAAGGCGAACGGGCGCCGTCTGGACGGTATAGAGGCGGTGAGATTCTGCGAGTACCTGATGCGTTCATTCCAGATGCGGGGGCGCGGGTTATGAGCTTAACGGACGGCTCGGCTAAAATGTCAAAATCGAATCCGGCGGAGGGAAGTCGTATAAACGTGCTGGACACGCCTGATGAAATCGCGAAGAAAATTAAGAGGTGCAAAACGGACACATTCGAGGGGCTTGAGTTTGACAACCCCGAACGGCCGGAAGCGCAGAACCTGTTGACCATGTACCAGCTGTGTACCGGGTTGAGTAAAGAGGAGGTCCTCAGCGAGTGCGGATCCATGCGGTGGGGCGATTTCAAGCCGGTTTTGACGGACGCGGTCGTCAACCACTTCGAGCCTATTCAATTGAAGTACAAGGAAACAATGGACGAACCCGGGTACTTGGACGCGGTGTTGGCCAAGGGCGCGGACCGGGCGAACGAAGTCGCGGAAGCCACTGTCGCGGACGTAAGAGACGCGATGGGGTTTATGGAGAGAGTGTAGACTGATTCTATTTTATTTTATCAAAAGTCGTTAACATCTATCACCATTACAATTCAGCCCTGGTCTCTGCATCCGCTCCCTTGGTGTCTGTCTCAGTGTTGGTCTCACCCTCACTCTCGGCACCTTCATCCGGCGGTCCGGAGTACGGCGGGGGAGGCGCTGGAGGGGCGACGTCGGCATCGGCGTCCCACCCGTCCGCGGCGGCGGCTCCCGCGTCGGTCTCCAGCGGGACTCCGGCGTCTTCTCCCTCCGCGCCCGTCGCATTCTCGGTGACGTTCGGCGCGACTGACCCCTGCAGTCCTTTCGGCGTGTCGTACAGGTCGAAAAGGTCAAGAATAGACCCGTGCGCTTTGTTAATCGTTTTGATCGCGGAGCCTTTTTCGGGGGCGATTCTGTATAAAACGGCGAGGATGGCGAACGCGGTTGAGGCGGCGGCTAACCTGTTTATCGCGGGAATGCGACCCACCACGTTGCCGTTCACGTCCAAGTCGTCAAACGCCCACATCGGCGAGAACACCTCATCGATAGGAATCTCATCGCTCGTGATGTTCGGGAGCACCCAGAACTGTCGCCCGATCGTGATCCACACCACCGCGAACACCATGACACGCACCACGCCGATTACGAAAAACAATCCGAGAATCGAAAGACAACAATACAGAATCAGTTTCTTGAACCAGATTGGGCTTAGTGGGAATAGGCACATTAAAATAACCGCGAACGCCACCAACACCGCGATGATCACGAACGTCCAGGACATGGGCTGGTCGTACGTCCATGAGTAGAACCCTTCCCCATCCTCGGTGAAGGTCTGTTGCGTCCGCGGCATGGTCGTCAAGAATTTTGGAAATTTAACTTTTTTTGTGCGACCGGGGCGGGCGGTTTTGTACACGCGATCGCATTTCACGAAGTACCCTCGTTTTAACATCTCCTGGCCGATTTGCGTTATCTGTTTGGTTCTGTCTTGTTCCGTAGGCGTGGTGGGGGTGAGCTGGCCAATGAACTTCTGGTAATACTCATCGATGATCTCCGGCCGAGCCTTCAACGACCGGTACAGATCCTTGCCTCGGAAATAATCGACTCGCGAATCTTCCAATCTGGCATTTCGCGCCTCGGGGCCTTTGTTGCCGCGTAAGATGTAGGCCAACGCGCGGGAGTGGTCGTGATCGTGGTCGTCCTTCGCAGCGGCTTTGGCCGCTTTCTTGGCGCTCATCGGACCGGCGGACGAGTCGACAGCGCACTCCAAAGTAGCGATCGAATGATCTCGAGGCGCGGCCAAAACGAGACTCGACTGTTTCTTCTCAAGATCACTACGAAATCCGGAAGCTTTTCAGCGCCGTCGAAAGGTGTTGTTGTTCAATCGCACCGCGCGCGTCGTTCCCGAATCGGGTAGGAGGACCATTACGTAGCACATCTCGTACAGCTACGACCTACACGCATACATATATCTACACAGCCGCACGCAATGTCTGGCGTTGAGACGGTGACCGCCGGTGTTGCGGATGCTTCGATTGATGATAATAATGAAAAGTCGGCGGAACAGGTCGTCACCCCGTGGGACGTCGAAGCGGGCGCGGACGGCAAGATCGACTACATGAAGCTGGTGAACGACTTCGGATGCCAGGTGATTGACGAGGGGTTGATTGAACGGATTGAGAAGGTAACTGGTACGAAAGCCCACCCATTCCTTCGACGAGGCATGTTCTTCGCGCACAGAGAGCTGGATCAGATCGTCACCGCTTATGAAAAAGGAGAGAAATTCTATTTATACACCGGGCGAGGACCGAGCTCGGAATCGTTACATTTAGGCCACCTCATCCCCTTCCACTTCACGAAGTGGCTCCAGGAGGCGTTCAAGGTCCCTTTAGTTATTCAGCTAACAGATGACGAGAAGTTCCTGTGGAAGGATTTGCAACTTGAGGATGCGAGACGATTGGCGCGAGAAAACGCCAAGGATATCATCGCCACGGGCTTCGACGTGAGGAGAACGTTTATTTTCTCAGACGTCAACTACATGTGCACCCCCTTCTACTTAAACACGCTGAATATTGCGAAGTGCGTCACGTTTAACCAGGCGCGGGGAATATTCGGATTCGCGGGCGAATCCAACATAGGCCAGATCGGGTTCCCCCCCACACAAGCCGCCCCCGCGTTCCCAGATTGCTTCCCTCACCTGTTCGGAACCGACAAGAAATCTTTAAGGTGCTTGATTCCGTGCGCTATAGATCAAGATCCTTACTTTCGCATGACCCGGGACGCGGCGCCACGGATTGGAGGGTACAAGCCAGCCTTGGTGGAGAGTAGATTCTTTCCTGCTTTGAAGGGTGAATCCGGGAAGATGTCTGCGTCTGACCCGACGTCCGCCATTTACGTCACCGACTCGCCAAAGCAAATCAAGGACAAAATAAACAAGTATGCGTTTTCGGGGGGTAAAGAGACTTTGGAGGAACACCGGGAAAAGGGCGGTGATTTAAACGTTGACATTCCTTGGAAGTGGCTCAACTTCTTCATGGAGGACGATGGGGAGTTGGAGGCTATCGGGAAGGCTTTTTCGTCAGGCGTGATGTCGAGCGGCGAGATTAAGGTGAAACTGATCGAGTGTTTGTCGCCGATGATTAAAGCTCATCAGGATGCGAGAGAAAAAGTTACGGAAGCGCACGTGGACCAGTTCTTCTCAACTGAACCGAGAGATTTTAACTCTATGTTTGGTGAGTTAAATGGACATCCTCCCGCTCCGAGTGACGGGCCTGTTTCTTTCCAGGGATCAGAGCAGCTCGTCGCGGTCGGCGCACCTGTGCCCGGCGGTAAAAATGGAAAAGAATTTGAAAACCAAGACGGAGCCGCCGACCCCTCTGCTCCGCTTTCAAAGAACGCGCTGAAGAAGATTCAGAAGGAGAAGGAAATTGCGGAGAAGAAGGCGAAGAAATCCGCGGAGAAAGCAGCGGCAAAGGCTGCTGCGGAAGCGTAACCAATTATTATGAATACAAGGTGGCTATTTAGTCATACAACAACACGCGTCATTCAGAGACGTCTTACTTTTTTTTACTTTTTTTTTGGTTCTTCCCCTCGTCCTACTACTCTTGTCTCAGCCCCATCAGTGCGCGTAACCTGGGTGAGCGTTCCTTTTTACGTCGCTCCGAGGTTGATTTTGCGTAGGTTAACGTCGCTCCAGTGCCGAACAGGGCGACTAGTAAACCTAGCCGGACATTACCAGCGAACCGCCGCGCGCCGAGCGAGCGCAGGCGTTGGAGGCCCATGGGATCTTTCTCTGGGTATGATGAGGAGTATCCATGTGGGTTTGTGTAACTCCCGTCTCCTCCGTATCCGCCCCACTGGTTACCATACGACCTAGAACTTCCCCCAGAGGAGAACGTCCCACTCTTCAACATGTTCCGCGCGTGCACCACTTGGTTGAGTTTCACGTTACACGCGGTGCTCCCGCCGGTGTCGGGGTGAAGGCGTCGCAGTGAGGACTGATATGCAGATGCTATTTTCTCGGGCACGTCGTCTCCGGGGCCGAGACCAAGCACCTGCAAACACGCAGCACGCGTGTACGGCAGCGACCCGTGGGGGATGGACATGCTGTGACGTCTTCCCCTCCTCGGAGTATGCGCCTTCCGTCCGCGTCTAGCACGCAACCTCACCTCCTCCGCGACGTCATCTCTGATGCGTTCGAAACCGATTCGTTTCGGTGAATTTATTTTCGTGAATCATGAATCATATTAAAATGAACGCAAGTGTCTCTCTCAACTTTGCTCAACTCTCTCTATGCTCTCAAAACCCTCCCGTAGTGGGCGTCCGCGCGGACGGAGCCGCCGTGGCGTTCGCCGCGGGCGTCTTGGCGAAGAACCCGCCGAACCCAACAAGCGACGCTTGCTTTGACTGTTTACCCGTAGACGTCGCGGCGATTTTTCCGCCTTTCTTAAACCCAGGAGTTTTGAAGGCAGGCAACACCAGCGTCGCAAGCGGGTCTTGGCCGTCCGTTAAAGGCGCAGGCTTGGCGAGTGACTTAGGGGCAAGCATTTTTCCTCGCGGCGATTGGCACACAATGGAGGCTCTCGCTGTGTTCGCGGCCAGGGGCGAGCGGCCGGCGGGGGACTTGGCCACCGCCGCGGGGGACTTCGCGGAGGGTGATTTCGCCTTGACCGAAGGAGACTTGGCTTTGACCAAAGGAGACTTGGCCTTCACCGCTGGAGACTTCGCTTTGCCCAAGGGCGACTTCGCAGGCGTCGTCTTCGCGGTTGATGTCGTCCCCATGACGGCCTTCTCGGGCGTCGATTGCTTCGCCTTCTTCGCGAAGGGCTGCGTAGACACTTCAGCCTCAACAGGCGCCGCGCGTTTCACCGGAGTCGCTCTCGGCGAGCTTCGCGTTTGGGGGGAAGAGAGGCGTTGGGGCGCGGCGGTTTCGTTCTTCGTATCGTCCGCCGCCACGTCCACAGCGCCGGGGGGGCTCTCCTTAGTCACCCCCGACGCTTCTCCGTTTTTTGACCCCGTCTTCGCGCCGCTTGTTAATGCGTTTTTGAACTCAAGCACGCGTTCGGCGTCGGCGGCTTTTCGTGCAACCGCAGCCGCTTCACGCGCCGCTTCTTTTTGCTCTTTTTTTGTCGGCTGGCGGGCCTTCACTTCGCGTGGCGGCTTCGGGGCCTTCGCAGGCGGCGCCTCGCGTGGATTCACCAGCCCGTCCAACAGCTTCAGCAACCTTCTCTTCACGGTTTCGCGGCCGGGCATTATCACGCGGGAGGTGTCTACCGGTGTCTTCCCGCCCGCCGAGGGAACCGATTCTTTCAGTTCAGACTGTTTGCCCTCCTCCTCCGCGTCAGTCTTCTTCTCCGCCTTGTCGACCTCCGGCGCCGGTTCCGCGCCAAGCTCCGAAAACAGCAACCCCTCATCCTCCCGAATTTTTTCGAACTGCTTGTCCAACACCTCCGCAGACCACGGGGAAAACCCGTGTCGTAAAGACCCGGTGAGCAACGCGTTGTCCGCGTCTTGAGACCACCAGTGAGGCAACGCGCCGCGTTGGACACCTCCCCCGGGGTACACAAAGTCGGCCTTCTCAGCCGGTAACCGCGGCGAGGAATTGTCGTCAACCGGCAGGTCATCCGGGTCATCGATGTGTTCCTCCAGCGCCGCGCTCAACGCGGACCGTTCCTTGCCGCACTTCAGCGCTCTTTGCCACCCCGATGCCAGGCGTTTGTACAGGTTACCTCGTCTCAAAGAAACAAGGGCATTTTCCAAAAGCTCCCCGGCGAATTCCTCAATCGCGGCTTCGCAAACCTCGACAGTTTGCTCCCAGGTCTGTCGAGACATACCGACCGGGACGCCTCCATCATCCACCCCGCCGCCGCGCTTATCCATAACTAGTTTCATCTCTTCGCTCAGGTTCAAGCAGCTCCTCGGCGCAGTCTCCGTGCCGCACTTACCTTTCTTCATAGACTCGCACACGGTGCACTTAGCCGTGATAAGACCTCCATTAGCAATCCCATCCTTCTTGGCTTGTTCCTCTAACTCCTCGAACCGCGCTTTGTTCACCTTTCCCGTGCGCTCGATCATCTCCGCGAGACAAACCGCGACGATCCGGGTTTCTTTGAACGACCGTTTCACGGACATCAGTTCCGTCGCCGCGAGCGACGCCCGGACACACCGTTTATCGACGCCGACGCCAAACGCGACGATGGCATCTTCAAGCTGCTTCAAATCCCTATCAAGCCAAGGGTCGGTCTTGCCACTCGCTTTCTTGCCCTTACATCCCTTGCCTTGACCGGCGCCTCCCATCTTTTTTGAATTCTTGCCACTAAAAGAGCTATCATCCTCATCCGAACTTTCATCCTCAGAAAAGTCGTCGTCTTCGCCTTTGCGTTTCTTCTTTTTACCAACCATACCGCCCTGCCCCTCTTTGTACGAGTCGTACATGCCTTTGCGTTTCCTTGGGCCTGTGACTCGGAACCGGTCATCCAGTCCCCCGTGCGGGTCGAACGAGTGCGCAAACGCATCCTCCTTTGATCTGCGAGCCGCGTCAGGCAACGCTTTCGCCCAGAAGTCCTCAGCGTCGAAATCTTCGTCGTCGCCCTGGGCGTTGAAAACAGCAGTGCTGAACGTGTTCCCCTTCCGCTCGCCGATCGCTCTGTGCTCCGCCCTGTTGTTCAGAATGCTGTCGATATCCTCGTTCGCGAACTTCGCAGCTTCCTCGCCGGACGAATCCCTCAACGCGCCGTGCACGCCGTACTTCAACAGGCGGTTGATTTTGTTCGCGTCGTCTTTGGCGGACGAGGTTTTGTTTCCGAAACTAGAGTCGTCTCCTCTGCCCAACACAGCCTCATCTAACCCGTACTTCTTAGCGGACGTCTCAAACAGCGATTGTTCATACGTCGCCTTCGTCACCAGTCGATACACCTTCACCTCCTTCGTTTGCCCGATCCGGTGACACCGCGCCATCGCCTGTAAATCGTTCTGCGGGTTCCAGTCGCTGTCGTAGATGATAGCCGTGTCCGCGGCGGTCAGGGTGATGCCCATACCACCCGCTCTGGTGGATAACAGATACACGAACCCCTGGCCGTCTTTGTTGAACCGGTCGATGCCCTGTTGTCGGTCTTGTTGAGACGTGCTCCCGTCTAAACGCTCGAAATCATAACTCATCATCTGCAGGTAATCCTCGAGTAAGTCTAGCACGATTGTGAACTGCGAGAAGATCAGCACTTTCTTGCCCTGGGATTTCAGCCTGGGGAGAAGCTTCGCGATGAGGGTCATCTTGCCGCTGGAGCCGGTGAGCAGGTCGAGCTGGGTAGGGGGCGTGGGAGCAGGAGGGGTTGCCTCTCCCTTCTCCACGGCCAAAGCCGCCGCCTTCTCCGCCGCCAGCTCAATGGCTTTCATCCGTTTGCCGCCGTAGTCCTCCTCCAAGCCGTCGCACAGAAACGGGTGGTTGCAAACCTTGCGCAGTTCCATACAAAGGTTCCTCAGCTGCGGGACGTTCTTTGATTTAGCCCCATCAAGCAGCACGTGCACTTGTTTCTCGTAAATCGCCCTGTAGTATTTCCGTTGCTCAGGCGTGAGCTCAACCCACACCACGATCTCTTCCTTCGCGGGGATGGTTTCCACATCCTCTTTCATCCTGCGCAACATTCGCGGCTTCAAAACGTCTCTCAACCGCATAACCTGCTCCGCGTCGACTTCCCTCCCACCGTCGCAGAACTCATCCTGGAACTCTTCCCACGAAGGGTACTTCTCAGGGTCAAGCACGTGCATCATCCCAAATAGCTCGCGCACGTTGTTCTGGATAGGCGTCCCGGTGAGTAAAAGCAGCCACTCGTATGGGATGTCCATCACGCTTTGCGTGGTTTGGCTGTTGACGTCCTTAAGCTTATGCGCTTCGTCGACGACACACAGCGCCCATTCAAAGCTTTGCATCAAGTCGGTTAAGCGTCTGGCGGTTTCGAAAGAAACGAGCAGCACGTCGAACTTCGCCGGACCCTTCCCCCGCCCTTTCGACGAAAAGTAAAACTCTGTCTCTTCGCACACGCGTCTGTCCTCCGCGTTGCCGTCTAAAACAACGACGTTCATATCCGTCCACTTCTCCATCTCGCGCTTCCAGTGACCTAACGTGGTTAGCGGTGCGACTACTAAGAACGGCCTTGGGGCTCGTAACAGCTCGGTCCTGACGTGCTCCATAACGCTAATGCACTGCGCGGTTTTCCCCAACCCCATCTCGTCGCCGAGAATCACGTTCTTGCGCCGGCGGTAGTTACCCACCATCCACTCAAACGACGTGACCTGGTACTCCCTCAAAGCCATGTTGTTCTTGAAGATAGGAGGTTCGGGCTTCGCAGGGGGCTTCTCACCCGCCTTGGCCCTTTCAATCGCGCACGAAAATACCTTCTTCTTCTCTTTCAAGTCGTCCCGGAGTTCAAATTTTTCGATGTGAACCTTGTCCTCGTCCGCTTCCAGCGACTCCGCCGCTTCCCACGTCGCTTCCGAGTAGCCCAACCCGCGCCACTTCACCAGGTACTGCAGCTCAGATTCTTGCTCGTTATCCGAAGGCTCGTCATCGGACGCCTCAGCCTTCTTACCCTTCTTCTTTCCCTTTGTATCCTTCTTAGACTCTTTGTTTGACTGCTCCTTCTTGGAGTCCTTTTCCTTCTTCGGGGTTACTTTTTTAGTCGGCGTCATGCGCTTCGTGGGCGTCTTCCCCTCCTCTTCCTCATCCTCCTCAATCAACGCCTCGCGAACGTCGATAACCCGGTCCACAACGAGGCAGTCCTCCGGGAACGGGTTCGTTGTGCTGTCAGGGTCCTTGGAGTGCCGGCGGGTGAACGATTGCAACTTGGAGTCGGCTTTGTACGCGGCTTTGATATCCGCCGCAGTTTCCCACGAGCGTCTCCTGTAACTACACCCTTCCCACTTGACGCAGTACAGGTAAACAGTCTTGCCTTTTGCAATCTTATTTTTTTTCTTCGCCTCGGCTGCGGTCTTTTTAGCATCTTCAGTGCCCAACTCCTCAAGCTCTGCATCGTCAACCTCGATCGCCTCGCAGCAGTACACGATTTTTTCAATCTTGTCCAGCGGCTCTTCGGATTCGGATTCGTACCCTTCGTCGTCGGACGCTAATAAATCTGATAATTCCTCATCCGAATCGAGATCGCGTAGAGGTTTGTTTTTGGTCGCGGCGGCTCTTGCGGCTCTTGGTTCTCTTGGTTCGAAGTACACCGGCGCGGCAGCTGCGAGCTCAGACGCACGGAACGCGCTCGCTTCCATCTCCACCGCTCTCAAGTCGTCCTCGGTCATGCCGTCTCTTTCCAAGTATCGAGCGACCGCAACCTTTGAGCGAAGCAAAGCAGCCTCCTTCCCGGGCGCATATAGCCCTCTAGCGTCAGTATTGACGAACGGATAATACTCCCCGTGTTCACCATACAACTGGAACACTAAATCAAAAGTGCCACCCCCGGGCCTTTGAGTGGACTGCACGTAGCAGTCGCCGCCATAATGGATGAAGGAGCTGTCGCCTTTTAAAGTCTTGAGCTTTTTCGCGGGATTAGATGACTTGTCCGCGTTCTTACCATCTCCATCTCCATCCACATCGTCGTCATCTTTCTCGTCGATGATGTCGTTGTCGGAATCACGCTCGTCATCCGCGTCGATGCCCGCCTTTTGGGCTCGTCTCTTCGCCGCCGCTGACTTGGATTTGTTCGAAGCCAAGGCTTTGCGTTTCGCGAACGCCAACGCGTCGTCGTTGGCGACGATTGCATCTCCGGTGTTCTTCGTGAGCGTCACGGTCTTGCCGATGGTGATTTGCGTATCACCGGGGCCGTCAGTCACCTCAGCCACGGGGGGGTCCGCATCAGGCATCTCCGCGTCAGGCATGGCGACAGGAGAGTGCAATCGTAGACAACAGCCGGACGATCTCAGATGGGTCGCTTTCAAAAGTTTATCTGAGATGAGATCCCGAGCGGACCCTTTCAGCGATACGCGTGGGATGCCCGTGGATGTGCCGAGCGTGTACGATGACAGATCGTAGAGGTGCGTCGGTACGGGCTTGACTTTTGTGAGACGTGCGTGAAACCGGTCAAGGCGTGCGTCCGAGTGAGCCTAGGTTGGACAAGACGAACATCCCGAGAAAAGACAAATAATTTGAATTTTTGCTACCACGGCCGAATCGATGCGTCGGTTTGACCGGTGCCTTGGTTTGAATGTTCCATTATCAAGGCGCTTCCCCTATCAGATCATCACTTGAATCGATTTCGGAACCGGTCAGCCGGTGAGATTCTGACTTTGCGCCTCGAATTTTTCAGGATCATTGTTAGGGCATCACCGAACACTGTGTTGGGCGCGCCGCGGGTGGGATCAGGCGCCAGGCACCCGGTTCTTTCGCCGCGATGCCCCCCAAGAAAAAGGCGAGTAGCTCCACAGGAAAAGCCAGTTCGAGTAAACCCGTGGATTCCTGGGCGCGTGAGCAGGCGGTGTCAACGTTGAATGACGCGAAACTAGCGAGCGACGGTGCTAAAAAATGCGAGCACCTCAAAAAGTTGATGGAGCTCGTGGTACACAAGGACTCTGCGTTACTGGATGAGTTCCTCGAGCCGCTACTGGAGATGAGAGTCGACACAAACACGCAAGTACGGAAAACAATAGCGACCCTGTGCGAGCAAATAGGCAAGGCCAGTAGCGATCGGTTGGCGAGATGTGTCGAAGCCATTACCAATTTGCTCGCTGATGAATCCGCTGCTGTCCAGAAAGCGGCAATCAAGTCCGCTACAACTCTGTGGACTGAGTGCTTCCATTACGTGTTGAAGGTTCAAAAAACGGAAACCCGAATCCCAAAGCTAACTAAAGACACGTGGAAAGCCAGTAACAACATGAAGAACGATTTAAAGGCCTTGGCGTTGAGTGAAACCGCGAACGACGGGGTGAAGATGCAGGCGGTCCGGTTTCTGGAGAAAACGCTAGTCATACTGGGGAGCTTCAGTGATTCTTCCGATACGCAAACAGTTGGCACGGCTGCTAAAAAGAATGCTTTACTGGACCCTGATTCAATCGCCACTGAAGCAGACTCTGTTTTAGGCGTCCTATTAGAGTGCTTAAAACCAGAAGCGATTCAAAAGCAAGCCAGTACCGCGTCCCTAGGTACGTACACAAGCCACAAAATCCTGCTCGCCTTTTCCTGCTCGTTTGTCACCTCCGTTTCGAGCTTTTCAGCACATCACGTGAGGGATTTCTCATCATCCCGATACCAAGAACGCACCCAATACGTCCCAATACATCCGGAGACTGTTTGCCCATACAAAAGACTGAC
>MDSY01082575.1_pt1 | contig 19692 bp, 19 predicted proteins | sample 811131 | NCBI WGS metagenome assembly MDSY01 (sample SAMN05326643, study PRJNA326480) | marine metagenome | isolation source: seawater | place: Atlantic Ocean: South West | collected 2010
AAAGCTATCAGAACTCAAGATGAAGATTTGATTGTAGATAGTATAGATTACATATTAGGTAAAGCAAAAATGATGAAAGAAATTTTAACGGATAAGAGATATGATTAAACTAAAAGACTTAATAAGAGAAGAACTAACTGATGCTGATATTAAAGTTGGTGATGCTTATCATAGAAAGACGCATGTTGGTTATGTGGTTAGTTTTGTATATGATAAATCTATTTATGGTGGTTGGACAACAATAGAATATCAATTTAAACCACAATACGGAGAACCAGGATTTATGGGAGTAGGCGATGGATCTGCTTTAGGAGTTGATGGTTATGGTAAATGGCCAAAGGTAAAAGTTACTTCTAAAATGAAAAAGGAAATGGCTAAGACTTTACAAAATGCTATGAAAAGTAAATATAAGAATTCAGAAGAAGTGGATGTATTAATACGAAATGATCTACGATTATCCGATGTATTGAGCTGGGTTAAGAGATTGTAATGGCAGTTCAAATGTTAGACAAAGTATTGGTGATGAAACCAAAAAGGTCTCATTTAATAAAATCAAAACCTGTAGAAGCAGCAATAGATACATCAATAGACAATGTATATGGTGAACCACAGCCAGACAGATTTGATGAGATAATAGATTTGTTGAAACAAGGTAATATATATGGTGAGACAAAAGATATAACAATGGGTGCGGTAGAAGTTCCAATAGTAAAACAAATAGCAATTGATAAGGCGTCAACCAAGGGGTTAAAGTCAGAAGAGTATAAAAACACAACTGAAAGTAAAGTTGAGAAATTAAGGAAGTTGAGACGTGGCAATTAAACCAGTAACAAATGAAAATGCTCTAAATAAATCACAAATTAATCGTGAAGAACAGACTTCTATCCGCAACGAAAAGGGTAATGCCAGAGTTGTAATTAGAAAAGAAGGTGGTCGTGATGCTGGTAAGGCTTATGCCATTGGTTTAAAAGATATTGATGTTGCTATCATAGGTCATATGAATAATATAATGAAACCAAAGGTAAAAGAAGCCAATGAGATAATAAAAGTACCAGTTCTTTATGGTAATGAAGAAAGATGGAAGTCTATCAGAAGTCGTGGAACATTAAGAGATTCCAATGGTTCTATTATTTTACCTGTCATTGTAATCAAAAGAACAGATATGTCATTAGATGAAACGCTGCCTGTTCACTTTGAACATGATTTAAAGGGACTTATAACAGTTGTAAGGTCAACCAATGGTTGGAGTAGGAATAATAGATACGATAGATTTGCTGTTCTAACAGGTCAGCAGCCTGCTGTCGAATATATCAAGACTGGTATGCCAGACTTTCTAAATGTTACTTACACAGTCGTTATGTTGACATCCTATATGGAACAAATGAATGATTTAAATTCACTGATGTTTGCTAATTTAGAAACCTATTGGGGTGACTCCACCAGTTATAGATTCAAAACAGCATTAGATGGTGGGATATCCAATGAAGAACAGATGGAATCACAAGGTGAAAGACTTATTAGAAATGAATTCAATATGACAGTCAAAGGATACATTATACCTGAATTTAAAGAAACTGTACTTGGTAAACAATCTGAACTGTCAAGAGAACACGTACCAAAAAAAGTTGTCTTTTCCGAAAAAATTATATAATTATATATATATATAAATATTTTAATCCAAGGAGTTATAGATGGCTGATGAAATCAAATTCACAGATGATGAGTTAAAATCAATCGAAGAGTTACGTTCAGAATATGTTAACATAACTAATCGATTTGGTCAAATTGCTTTAACTAAATATAATATAGAAAGGCAAGAAGAACAAGCAGAAACCGATTTTGAAGCGATACGTGCTAAAGAACAAAAAGTTCTAAATGGTATCACTGAGAAGTATGGACCTGGTACTTTAGACCCCAATACAGGAGTTTTTACACCATCTGAGTCTTAAAAATTAGTCTTTGAAATATTATATAATATTTATATATGAATAATCACAGACTTTTTACCCTAATGGAGACATTGAGATGGCAGAAAAAATCGTATCACCAGGTGTATTTACAAATGAAATAGACCAATCATTTATCCCAGCAGCAATCGGAGAACTAGGTGCTGCTATTGTAGGACCTACAGTTAAAGGTCCAGTATTGACACCAACTGTTGTTAGCTCATTCAATGAGTATGCTGCAATATTTGGTGATGTTATCGAAAGTGGATCAGATAAATATCAGTATTTAACATCCCACACAGCTCAAGAATATTTACGACAAGGAGGACCTCTTACGATAGTAAGGGTTGCGGATGCCGATGTATCTAGAGCAAGTGCCACAATAGGAAAGAATTCAAACGCCGCTGGTGCTGCTGAATTATTTACCCTCGAAGTATTAGGTGACGGTCCTAATTTCAATAACACATCTTCTGTGGGAACTGATAATTTAATCGTACCTTTGACTAGTTCTGTAAGTAATAATCATTTTAGTTCTGGTAGTTTCGGTGGAAGACCTGATAATGTTAGATATGAGATAGCAGCTAGAAATTTAGAAAAAGGTACATTTACCTTGTTAATCAGAGCTGGTAATGATACAGTAAAAAGAAAACAGATTTTAGAAACACATGCTAATTTATCTTTAGATCCTGAGTCAAATGATTATATCTTAAAAAGAATTGGTAATACTACAAACACTATAGCTGTTGAGCAAGGGTTGGCTTATTTACAACCAGTGGGTGAATATCCTAATAAATCTAAATTTGTAAGGGTAAGTAATTTTCCCGATACAAGTAAAACACCAAATTATTTAGATGATAATGGAAATGTAACAGCAAGATATGGTACTCCAGCAGATTTTTATCCAGCCGTTGGTAGTGGAAGTTTCAATGGTACTTTCGATGGTGGAGACTTCGGACAAGAGTTGATACACCCATTTGGTTTTTATGAAGACATCAGTGCTACCAACTCACAAGGTGTTAAGATGGTTGATAGTTCTGTCGCCGTATCAACATCAGCAGTGGGTGGTGGATATAGAACTGCTCTAAGTATGTTGACTAATCAAGATGAATATAATTTTAACTTATTATTCTTACCTGGTGTTGTTGATGGATTAGCTAATCATTCTGCTGTCATAACTGCTGCTGTAGATGTATGTGAGTCTAGAACTGATTGTTTTCTTGTATTAGATTCTTCGAGTAAAACTGATTCAGTTGCTGCTGTGACCACTGTGGCTAAAGGTAGAAACTCAAGTTATGCTGCTACATATTATCCTTGGGTACAGGTGCAAGATCCAATATTAGGAACAAATAGATATGTTCCACCATCAGTCGTGATTGCTGGTGTTTACCACTTTAATGACACCATAGGACAACCTTGGTTTGCTCCTGCTGGTTTAAACAGAGGTGGTATTGATAGTGCTATCCAAGCATTCAAAAAATTAACTCAGTCACAGAGAGACACATTGTATGATTCTAATGTCAATCCAATTGCTACATTTCCTGGACAAGGTGTGACAGTATTTGGACAGAAGACACTACAGAAGAAGGCAAGTGCTCTTGACCGAGTAAACGTAAGAAGATTATTAATCAACGTTAAGTCATTTATTGCTAGGTCTTCTCGTAATCTATTGTTTGAACAAAACACAAGTGATTTAAGAGACCAGTTTCTAAATACTGTTAATCCATTCTTAGAACAAGTACAATCAAATAGTGGATTAAATGCTTTTAGAGTTGTTATGGATGAGACAAATAATACGCCAGAGACAATCGATAGAAATCAGTTGATAGGACAGATATTCCTACAACCAACAAGAACTGCTGAATTCATCGTACTTGACTTTATCGTTCAACCAACAGGAGCTGCTTTTCCTGAGTAATTTTTAGGAAAGTGATATTTATTACTATAGGAGATAAATAATGGCTGAATTATTAGAAGCAAATAAAATATTTTACACACCATATGAACCAAAGTTAAAGAATAGATATATCTTTGAAATCAGTGGTATACCTGCTTTTACAATCAAAACTGCTCAAAGACCACAGATTACCTTTGACCAGGTTGTTTTAGAACATATGAATATTACAAAGTACGTAAAAGGTAAGGGAAGATGGCAACCAATCACTATTACACTTTACGACCCGATTGTCCCATCTGCTGCTTCTTCAGTTATTGAATGGATAAGATTACATCATGAAAGTGCTACGGGTCGTGATGGATATCAAGACTTCTATAAGAAAAATATAAATTTCAAAGTATTGGGACCTGTAGGTGACATCGTTGAAAAGTGGACTCTTTATGGAACATATATTCAAGATGCTACCTTTGGTGATTTAGACTTCACTACATCAGATCCTGTTGAAATTACATTACAGTTAAGTTACGATTACGCTATATTGGAGTTCTAATGAAAAAGTTACTAAAGATATTTTTATCACTTGTTTTTATCTTCGGTGCTGTACCAGCACTTAATGCTTTAAACCTAAACACATGTGAAGCTACTTGTGAAATGGCTTGTGCTGATGAGATAAAAAAGAAGAAAAAGAAAAAGAAGAAGAAAGGCGCTAAAGGTAAGAAAAAGAAAAAAGGTTTCTTTTCAAAAGCATTTGGTTCTAAGTAACCAATAGTTACAACATCAAGGAGTTATAATGGCAGAACATAAGTTCCCCACGGAAGTTATTGATTTACCCTCGTTAGGAAAAGTATATTCAAAAGACTCACCATTGAGCGATGGTAAGATTGAATTAAAATACATGACAGCAAAAGAAGAAGATATTTTGATGTCTGAAAATCTAATCAAAAAAGGTGTGGTGATTGATAAACTATTGGATAGTTTAATAGTCACTGAAGGTATTAAACAAAAAGATTTAATCTTAGGTGACAAAAATGCTGTTCTAGTTGCTGCTAGGATATTAGCATATGGTCCTGAATACACTGCTGAGGTAACCAATCCTAATGATGGACAAAGAGTAGAATACAATTTTGATTTGACTAAATGTCCATTTAAAGAACCTGTCAAAGGAGTTGATTACAGTAAAAATTCTTTTGAATTCAAAACTCCGATTGGTAAGAATAAAGTTAAGTTTAAAATTTTAACTGGTGCTGATGAAGCTTCCATTGATAAAGAAATAAAACAGGTTTCAAAATTAGGGATGAATTCAAATATAACTACTAAGTTGAGACACTCTATCATAGAGGTTGATGGGGATTCTTCACAAGAAACAATAATGAGTTTTTCACAAAACATTCTGGCTCGTGACTCTATTGCTCTACGAAACTATATAAAAGATGTTACACCAGATATAGAATTGACACAAGAAATCGAATTAGGAGGTGATACAGTTAGCGTAACAATTCCGCTAACTGTCGAGTTTTTTTGGCCTCAATCCATCTAGTGTTGTTGTAGCACATCAGAATATATTTTACTTTGTACACGAAAATCCTGGTTTTACATTTTCAGATGTATATCATATGCCAGTTCATTTAAGAAATCTTTACTACCGTCAACATGGTGATTTAGTTAAAAAGAAAAATGATGAGGTAAAGAAAGCAAACCAACAATCAAAACAACCTACAATTCCACGAATGTTTAAACCGAATAAATAATCCCTTTCATAATATTTATTAGTATATTAGAGGACCCATATCATGTCATATATGAATAGAAAAAATATACTAACAGAAGGATTTTTTGACTTACTGAAAAAACTTTTCAAAGACAAATCCAAACTAACCAAACAAGAAAAAAAATTAATGAAAGATCCTCAGTTTAAAAAGATATATTCTAAATTTTTAAAAACTCATGATAAATTTCAAAGTGATTTAGAAAAATCAAGAAAGAAAGCAAAAGAACTAGGGATGATTAAGTAATGGCTAGTCCTGAAGACATAAAACTATTAAAATCTAAACAACAACTTCTTAAAGATATCAAACGTATGGAAGATGATGGCTTGAAAACAGCCTTCGATAGAAAAGAAATCGAAAAAGAAATAGCGGCTCTACAGAAAAAAATTGCTGATGAAAATAAGGAACAGGCAAAACAAGCAGCTCAAGCTGGTAGAAATGCTGCTAAGTATAAATCGATACAAGATCAAGTAGCAAAGGCTGAGAAAGAACAAAGTAAAACTATTGGTAGTAGGTTACTAGATTTAGCAAAAGGAAATGTTCTCAGTGCTCTAAGTCTTAAATCGACAATGGCACAAAAAGTTGCTCAAACTAGATTAGCCAAGAGTACAGCCGATATGGCTGATTTTACAAGAGAAGCAAAAGAATATTTGGGTGTTGAAGATTATGGAAAGGTTTTAGATTTAACCAAAGGTATTGCTGATGGAACTATTAGGCGATCTGATTTAGAAGAACAGATACAAGGATTAAATGAAAAGGGACAAGAATTTATTGCGAATAGCAGAGATGCTGTTGATGGACTAGTTCAATTAAAAAAAGAAGAATTAGAGGCTTCTGAAGCTCAAGAAATAAGAGAGAATCAAATTGCTAAAATAAGAATTGCGTCAGCCGCAGCATTGGCTGTTGGATTCACTGCTGTTAGTAAAATTCTTAGTTTTTTGATAAAATCTGTCACACAATTTTCAGAAAAGGTCGGTAAAATAGGAGCACAGTTTGGTAGTTTAGCCAATGTAACTTCCGAAGTAAATGATAATATAATAAAAGCTCAACAAAATGTTGTTCTCGTTGGTGCGAGTATAGATGACGTTTTATCAACCACAGCAAAACTAGCAACAGAGTTTGGATTGACTGATGATGTGGCTGCTGGTATATCTGATAATATAATAGACTCAGCTGCTGCTATTGGATTATCAAATGATGAGGCTGCTGCTTTAAATGGTTTGTTTATGCAAATCGGTGGTTTGACACAAGATGAAGTTGAAAATATAACAGAGGGTGCTAAACAATTAGGTGACCAAAATAGAATAACTTCTCAGGTTCAAGCTGGATTTAAGGATTTAGTTGGTTCGGCTGATAACTTTACAAAATTTGTAGGTGGTGGTGTTGACGAATTAATTGCTGGTGCCACTCAGGCTAGGAGACTTGGTTTGGCGTTTGATGAAATAGCAAATGCCGGTAGGTCTTTTTTAGATATACAACAGTCTATAGAAAAAGAAACAGCAGCGTCTGTTTTATTGGGTAGACAGATAAACTTAAATGAAGCAAGACGATTGGTTATGATGAAAGATACCGAGGGTTTAATTGCTGAATTAAGAAAACAAGCCGGTGGAGTTGATTTTGTAAATTTAGATATATTAAGTCAAGAGGCTTTAGCCGATGCTTTGGGGATGTCTGTCAGTGCGGTAGCAAAGCTAACAAGTACAACAAAAGAATTAGATATAGCTGGTGCTTTGGCTGGTAAAAGTTTTGAAGATTTAGTAGGACAAGATTCATTAGGTGCTCTACAAAAACTTAGAGGTCAATTTGACCAATTAATAATGAAGATATAAGATGGGTTAGGTGCTTCCATAGAACAAGTGGCCAATAGTATTGCTGATTTCCTAGCTAACGAAGAGAAGGTGGCTACTTTAAAAGCACAAATATCAAACCTTGGTAATGTTTTAGTTGGTGTGGCTTCTAGTATAAGTCAGTTTTTTGAAAGTATACCTGCTGATTCTGATCCTATTACATTTATGTTTGAAAGAATAGGTAATTCAATATCTGATGTTTTGAGAAAGGCCGCAGCTCTTTCTACAGCCTTGGGTGTATTTGTAACAATAGCATCACTTGGATCTTTAGCTGGTGTTGGTGCTGTTTTAGCGGGTGCCGGTGCAGGATTATCATTGACTGCTGATTCTTTAGAAACCAAAGTACCTGGGGCAGCAGAGGGAGCTTTGGTCAAAGTACATGATGGTGAAGCAATTTTAAATCCAGTTCAACAATCACAGGTAATGGGTGGTAGTAGAGAAGTTATATCAACCTTGAATGCTATAAAAGAAAGATTAGATATTGGTATACCGATGAAGGCAACAGTTGCCGGAGATCAAATTACCATAGCTACTGATGAAGGGTACGCTGGTGGTAGTCCTGGATATCAAAACTTGGTGGTTAAGTAATGGCTTTAGAAAATCTATCATCAGTTTTCTCAAACATATCAGAAAATTCAATGGAGCCCCAAAAGGTAACCAGTGCTAATTCTCCGATTAAATCTAAAGAGAGTGATGAATCTAACTTTACATACCACTCTCCATTTTATCAACCAGATAATTTGTTTAGAAGTCAAACACAAAATTTAATAGCCAAAGATACTGAATATGACACCTTAGACCATACCTTTGCTTCACAAGGACAGTACAACGACATAATCAAAATCAATAAAATAACAAAAGATGATTCACCAATGTCACCAAGACTTGTTTCTTTTGTTAACCCAAATGGTCCTGAAAATTCAGTGTTAGAAAATCAATATGTACAACAAAGTGACAACTCGATAGATATCAGAAGTTCTTTTATAAATGGCGAAGATATAGGAAAAAATAGACAGTTAGGTGTTGGAAAATTTACATTAGAAAATTTATACAGAACAGATCACAGAGGTGCTGCTGAAAGAGAACCAATAGATTTAAATAGGACAGACAACGATGGTAATCCATTATTTGTAAATACTTTAAGATCTGGTATGGGTTCTTTCAGTCAGTTAGATATAAAAAATCACTCAAATTCTTTTTATGGGAGACAACCATTTATTGTAAATGAAATCGGTTCAGTAAGTGGTAATACTATACAGAGTGGTAACAACAGAGATATACTCCCATTACGACAAGCTTTAACTGATGTATCAAGATTGGCTCAGTTCTATATATCACAAGCAGGTTTGTTATTCATAGGAAAGGAAAATGTAACAAATCTTTTGATTGGTCAATCACCCTCTAATATTTCGTTCAGAAAGGTAAATGATGATGCTAGTTATGGGTTCAGTATTTTTGCTCCTAAACTATTAGATACAGCAACATTAGGTAGAATTGTAATTCCACCTATTCCAAATCCAATACAAGGTAACACCGGTTTTTTAAATTTTACTAATCAATTTAGAGATTTAGGTCCTAGAGTTGCTAGTTTGAGGTTTCCTTTTAGATCGGAATACTCACAAAGACCATCACTAGGTCTACCATTTGGGTTTTTAGGTGACGAAAAGATAGAAGAAGCTTCAGGTTTACAGATAGAAAATTTAGCAATAGCCCCAAGAAGAAAAGTTAGATTTTTAGGACTAGGTCAAGGACCCAAATATCAATCTCAAGATATGATTTCTAGAACAGGTGTTACAAAAGCACCATCCGCGATAGAAGAAGCTATAACTGGTGAAGAAAATTTACCACCATTAGAAACAGATTTAACTGATCCTGTTCAGACAGGTGATTTCTACGTGAGAATAAGAGATTTAAGAGATAATACTTATATTTACTTTAGAGGGTTTGTAACTGGTATAAATGAAAACGTCACACCAAATTTTGGTTCTAGTAAGTATATTGGACGAAGTGAACCGGTTTATATTTATTCACATGGCGATCGTGATATAACTTTTAATCTTAGAGTTGCTCCAGCAAATAGAGTCGAGTTTCGTGCTATGTATGAAAAATTAGAAAAATTAACAAGTTTGGCTTATCCTGAATATAAACAAGAGGAGAGAATATTACGAGAAGAATTCGTAATATCAGAAACAGATATTATTGACACCACACCAGAACCTGCTGCGATGGATGAGGACGAGTTAAACAATCAACAACCGACACCTGAAGGTGATGATTTCGATTTTGATTCTCTTGTTTTTGATACTAAAAATACATATGTACCGCCTATAGTTGCTTCTTCTCGACCACAAGAATATAGAATGTTAGCTCCATTCTGTGAGCTTTACATGGCTCATATTGGTAAAAAATCAAGGGGTCAATTTGGGTTTTTCAAATCAATAACATATACTGTAAGTGAACAAGGTGATTGGGACAGTAAAAATGCTCTACCACGAGTATTTGATATTGCTTTAAGTTATCAAATAATACATAAAAAATCACCATCGCTTACAACTAAATTTTATGGGGCAAGAATAACATGAGTAGATATGAAACAGTAAAAAGAGTTGCTAGAAATCGTCAGTATTATTACAAAACTGTAGATTTTCCTAATGTTAAGCCAAAAGATGATGACATCCTTTTAATCGCTACAAGTGGTGACCGTTGTGACTTAATAGCACATCAACTCTATGGTGATTCAAGTCTTTGGTGGTTTGTTGCTTCTATTAACGGATTGAAGACAAACAATATAATACCAGGTACACAATTAAGAGTACCGAGGTCTGCCAGTAGTGCTATTCTAAAATGAACCTAACCCAAAGAATAAATGGTTCTCCTTTGGATCAAGAGGTGGTGGATGCCTTAGACCACTTGCAGCAAGGCACCTTGACTGCTAATCCACTCGAACCCTTAGCAAAATTTTCTACCAATATATTAGATAGCCCACATACTCACTATTTAGGACACTCAACTACTTTTGCTCGAATGTGGACTGCTATAGGAAGATTAGGTGGAAGATTTCATCCTGACTATAATGATGAAATATTCAAAAATAGTAAAGGTGTTTTTTATTATCACCCTAATGGCGACAAGACACAATCAGTTATTATTCCAGAATCTGAAATTGGAAATTATCCACATATTAATAGTGATATTAAAACTTTCATTATAAATGACAATTCATCTCCAAGTTATATTGCTAAAACAGAAAATCAAGGTGTCTATGAACCAAAATCATTTGACTCTGTTGGTAATGATTTTTTAAAACCAAAACCTGGAATAACACAAGTATCAAAAAGAACAGATGGTCCTATAGGTGCTCTTTCTTTCACTACAGTCGACTTCATGGTTCATAATCACAGAGAATTTGAAGAAGTGATTCAACCTTATTTTTTTCAAAGTGGTGCTACTGTCATTGTTGATTTTGGATGGTCTCATATGGGATCAACTTTTGATGATTCTGCTTTTTATGATCCTAATGATTTTTCGAGTATCGATGGAATAATAACTCAAAAAATAGATAGACTGGAAGAAATGATGTATGGTGTGGGACATAAATATAATTCTGATTATATACCTGGTATTGTCAGAGATAAAAATTGGCTCGGTAGGGTAAATATTAATGTTGGTAATGTCATCAATTTCTCGGCAAAACTTGATGAGAATAATTCATATCAATGTACATTAGAAATCTGCTCTAGAAATACAGCACTTGCTTCTAAAGAGATAAGTGAGGACAACGGTTTATCTTATCTATTCGGAAACTCAATGGATTCGATTATAAAGAATGTCTACGCAGATGTTTCTGATATTGATATAAATGCTGGTAAAAATTTAGATGATGATGAAGCCGGAAAAGCAGCAGAAGCTGCTATTGAAAGTCTTCAAGGAGGTATGGCAATAGTAGGAGGTTTGGTTCAAGATGATCCTGTTGCGGTATCACAAGAACGAGAACGTGCGATACTGGCTGGAACATATAGACCAACTGGCTTGGTTGGCGATGATCCCAATTCGCCTACTTTATTAGGACCAGTCATCCCAGCAGAACAATATGAAGAAATGAGTAGTAAAGCACTTGAGGAAACCATAAATGCTGTGGAACTTATGAATGGTGGAAAAATATCAGCAAAAGATAAACAATACGGTATACATGATGATGAGGGTGTATTTTACATTTCATATGGTATGCTTGAAGATGTTTATTTAAATGTTTTTTTAACACCTACGGTAGATGAAAAAGAAAATTTTAATAGAGTGTTTAATAGCAGAGGTCAATATTTAAGATTCGACCAAACATTTCTTGATATTCAAAAGTGTAAACTATCTGGTAATGAGAAAAGAAATGTTTTTAAAATACCAGCAAATTGGTATGGTACTTATAACTCTCTTGTAATGGGTAAAAACGCTACACAGGTTGAACATGAAAAAAATGGTTTGTTTTCATTAGAATATTTTAACGATGAGGGTGAGTATGTGTTGCCGGAAACAACAGATGGAGCAGTTGATTTGAAAGATCCTCTTTATGGTGTCCCTATAATTCCGATACGTGACTTATTTTTACAGGTTGAATTCATATCAAAGGTCTTTAGGGGAACTACAAGTGTATCAGATGCTTTACAAACCATATGGAATACCGTTAGTTTACAATCTTGTGATGTTTGGAATATTTTAATTTCATCCACTCACGATGTTTCTAATACAAGCATTTCTTTTCAAGATGTAAACCTTACTAAAAAAAATATTAGAGATGTTTATGAATTTGATGTTACATCTCATAATAGTATCGTGGTTAATAACGATATAACTTTTCAGATTCCTAAAGATAAGATTTCTGCTGCTGTCGCTATGAGAAATTTATCAGGACCTGAAGCTGTTAAGAGTAAAGATTTACGTGAATTGATGGATTTTATACAAATTTCACCAAGTGTTGAGGGTGATGCGAAACAATTTTGGAAATCAATTCCTACAACTGGTGAAACTAATCTAAGAGCAGATAAAGAGGTTGGGGTTGATAATAAAAATGCGGTCGGAGTAGCAAAGGCAATAGGAAGAGTTTTGAGAAATGCTACTGAAGAGGGAGAGGCTAGTGATCCTTATGCTGATCCTGGATATGCTTCAACGACCTATGTGAATCAAACAACCTTTTTGGAATCTCAAAAGCAAGTAAAGGATGGGGAGAAAGCTAAGTCTGATGCTGTAGATAAAGTTATGGCTTCCGAATCAGATGATGAAAAGATAAGTAAAACAGCTGGAACTCCATTAGAGGGTTTCAAAGAAAAATTAAAATCAAAGCTTTTCGATAACACCGACTCTGGTATTTCTATTCATAGATTTCTACCAATGGAGTTAACTCTAACAGTCTATGGAAACACTTATCTTGAGGTTTTAGATTTTATAACAATTAATAACATACCAGAATATATGAAAAGAAAATTTGCTTTTCAAATCATGGGTATACAAAATCAATGTACTTCTGATGGATGGACAACCACATATACTGCGGTGATGAGAAATTTGAGTCATTCAGCAAATACTAAATCTCGTTTAAAAGAACCAGAAAAAGATATCGAGGTCGAAGTAACATTACCGCCAGAAGAAACTGTACAAGAACTTCAAGATGATCCTAATGACGCAGCGATACCAAAAGACGAAGCCGGGTCGATGGAAGAGGTAATCGAAGAGGTCAAAAAAATAAAACCAGCTAAACCGCTTATGACAGTTTTAGGACCAGCATTACCAGCAAAGTTTGGATATGATGTTTTAGAGACAACACTTTTTTTAAGTGAAAGACAAATCAAGGGTCAAAAAAATAAAAAGAGTAATCAAATTCGTGCTACTGAAATATCAACTCTACAAGATTTGGCTTACGGATATGCTTTACGTGATCATTTTTTAGATCCTAAATTCACTTCTAATTCAACCATAAATCAAATACATTTTCCTGATTCACCTGATCCAATTCAAATACAACCTTTGGATAGCGAAAATACACGTATCGTTATCGGACAATTTATTGATGATTATGCTGCAACCGCAGTTGGTGATTTTGTCGAAAGAGTTAAAATGATAAACCATCCACCAGAATTCATACATACTTATACAGCTTTAGAAACTTTAAATCTAGCTGAACAAGATTTATCCACTGTCGGTTTAGAAAACATAGAAATACCAACGATTCCTTATCAAATAACATTATCGATGTTGAATGAAGAGGAAATAGTTTATAAAGTAAGTCAAGAAAGAGGTGCTCCAACAATATTTAATGAATTCTTTTTGCCAAAAAGCACCTTAGCAACAGGTGTTTCTTATGTTGATTTTCTAATGGGACTTATGAATAGGTATTTTGAATATTACATAATGTTGTCAACTAAAAGAACATCCGAAGAGTTAAATAAAGGTAAGGAACCTGAGACAGAAGTTACTCAAGAAAAATCACCCGAAGAAATAGAAGAAGCTCCGATTGATAATAGTGCTGAATCATTGTGGGTGGAGTCTTATATGTACATGGATATGATTCGTGTAAACATGTCCCATGAAAAAGCAGAAGATGTGGAAATTTATCATTATTTTATATTCAAAGCACTTGACAAAATAAAAGATGGTGCACGTGATGTCTTCTTCGATAAAATATTACCATATACAGAAGAAATAGTTAACGTTAAGACATATGAAAAAGGAGATTATCAAGTTAGTTTTGCTCGTGGTACTAGTTTTTATTTGAAAGAAAGACCTTGGTATAAAGACCATAAAGCTTGGAATATAGATCCATCATTTCATACTTCAGAAAATGGTTATAATTTAATACTCTATGACTTAATAGAAATTATATTACATGAATGCCATCATTGTTATCAGTTTTCTAATAAGACGAGAATATTTGGAGCTGCTTGGTCTGAACCAACAACTGATTGGGAAACACCCACTATTGAATTTGAGGCCTTAACAACAGAACAAATCATGAAGGCTGATATTGGAAATTTAAGTGGCAGTGATAAGTCTCATATTGAAGGTAGAATATTACGAGCATTAGCAACTGTTAGAGAAAATAAATATCAGGCTAGTCTAGATCCACCTGGAAAATTAAATCATTCTGATGTTGATGCTGATGGAGATGTAGATGCTGATGATGTCACGATTAGAAATATACAGATTGCTGCTGGTAGAAATCAACAGTCTATGGAGGGTTTATCAGATGCCGAGATATCCGAAATATATAAGGAAAGTGTTGTTAAAACTTCAAAGAAATATTTAAGTTCATTGTTCGGAGATTTTTTTAGAAAAATAAGATTTCATTTCGATGCTACCATTGAGGTGAAAAGTGTAAAACACAGAAAATTTTTAGCGGAAACTAAAAAGGGAATGAGTGATGCCGAATATAATAAGTGGTATCTGAAGAGAAGTGCTCAAGGTGGATTCAGAACAGGACCTGGATTAGATTAATCTTGACTTTTAATAGAAAACTGTGTATATTAAGACATGGTTATCTGTATCAATAAGTATCCACTGTGGAGCAAGTCTCACCCTAAGAACACACCTGTTCTGATTTATGATAATTGGGAAGATAAAGTGCTCTATGCCAACCACTATGATTATCAGGTGGACAACTTAGATTATAAGATACTAACTCATGATCCTGATAAAGAATATTACTTGGGTTTTGACTATAGAACATTCAGACAATTAAATGTTAATTATCATGATATAAATTCTGTTCATTATTGGTTGTATAATAAACCCAAGTGGGAGATACAACATGATAGGTTTTATACATCAAGCGACATGGAAGATTTTCCCTATTACAGGTCATTTGACAAACTTATAGAACAGTGTAAAAAACTAGGTAAATATCAGATAGAAGATAGGGTGTTTAATCAAAGTAATTTTAGTTTGTTCCAATCATATTATCATAATGCTTTTCATAGCATTGAGAAAAATGGTATTGGTGTTAATCAAGATTTCTTAAAAGTATTTGGTAATAAATACAAGTCTTGTATCCATGATAAAAAAGTATATCAGAACTATAACTTTTATACAAGCACATCACGTCCATCAAATGCTATCAATGGATTGAACTTTGCTGCTCTTACTAATGAACAACGTAAGTGTTTCTCACCTCTGAATGATATTTTCGTAGAATTTGATTATGATGCGTATCATCCAAGGTTAATCGGTCAACTGGTTGACTATCAGTTTCCCGATACATCGGTTCACGAATATCTAAGTGAAAAATATGGTGTGAGTGTTGATGAGGGTAAGACCAAAACCTTTCAATACATGTATGGTGGTATTCCTAACGATGTTGCTAACAAAGTCGAGTTTTTAGATTTAACAAAAAAGTTTATCAAAAAACTGTGGGAAGAATATCAAGATAAATCTTTTGTTCAAACAACAAGATACTTTCGTAATCTATATAAGGAAAATCTACCCAACATGAATCCAATGAAACTATTTAATTACTTTATTCAGGCTCATGAGACCGAGAGTAATGTTGACACGTTACATGGTTTACACTACTATTTATTAAATAAGGAGACGAAAATCGTACATTACAACTATGACAGCTTTTTATTTGATTATAGTCGAAAAGATGGAGTAGATACTATTTATAAGATACAAGAAGCATTACAAAGATTAGGTTATAAAGTTAAGTCTAAAGCTGGTCACACATATGGAGATATGAAAACATATGAGTTTACTTAAAGAAATCAAAAAGATGGAAAAAGAAATGGATGCGCAAGGTTTTACACCTGAGCAGAAACTTCAATATAAATTGTGGCAAGAAGCAATTCGTAAAGAAAATAATATTGTTGGTGAACAGGTGGTCAAACCAAATATTTTCAATCCATCACATCTCAAAGTATTAAAAGACATGATGCGTCGGACAGGAAAAACAGCTGCTGAGGCAAACCAAGCTATGGTTAACATTGAAAGAAAAGGTAGAGTCATTGAAAGAAAAGTAGATGATGAGGAGATGATAAAATATAAACAAGATGGCGAGAACAAGGAGATGAAAGCTGGTTCTGCTAAGACAATGGAAAAAGACCATCCGGCTAAGATTGAATACGATAAATTAAAAGATGATAAATCTGGTGAAATAAAGAAGGGAAATAACCCCATGTTCGATGATCCTGAGACTGGTGAACCTGATGACAATCTTAAACAGACAGGTGGGTTGAATGATGAGCCAACAGACGAAAAGGAAAAACAACAAAAACCACAAGGGACACCAATTAAAAAACCTCTTAGCTCAAAAACAGTAAGTAAACACAAAGATTATATTAATAAAGCCAAAGAGATAGCTGAAAAGGAAGAGAACAAAGATATAAAAGAAGCTATGAATATCTTAAACGACACTTGGGAAAAATTTACAAACGCCCAAACCGAAGAAGAAAAATTAGAAGCAGTTGAAACATTGATTGATAATGGTTTGATAGAAAGAAATCAATGGAGTGAAAAAACTGCTGGTAAGATATATATTACATCAAACGCACCAGGAATACCTTATAAACATTTCATGGGTGGTGGTCAAGGTGATGCTTTGACAAATGATATGAATAGGATTATAAGAGAAAATGGATTAGAAGTTAATATGAGAAACAACTCTGCTGATAGAGCATTGGCTGACTTGAGTGGTAAACATAATGAGGCTGGAGTTGTCGCACTGTTAGATCCTTCAGAAGAAAATCAGAAAGAGTATTCTAAACTTAGAAAAAAATATAACGAACTTGGTAATGATGATTCAACAGCACATGAACAAAATGAAGGTGCTGCAAAATTAATTAAAGAATCCTTACCTGAGGGTTCTAAAATTAAAAGTTCCATACAAGTTGGTGGTATTGGTGGTTCAGAGTTAATGAACAAGTATGGTATAGATGAAAAGGTAGATCCTACAGATATGTTGGTTGTTTATGATGATGAGAATGGAAATGAAAAGAAGATGAAAATATCAGCTAAAATTTATACCAACCCTAATGACATCACAATGAAAAATTCAGGAACAAAATCTGCTGGTAGAGATTACCTTGGTGAACAAATTGGAGCTCCAATTGATGCTAAGCTACAAGACATGAGGGATAGACATAACTATCAAGAAGATGGTATAAGTGACGAAGAGCAAAAAAATAGAAAAAGAGCATTCAGAGAAGAATACCTAAATGAGTTTGGTAATGGTATGAAACAATTGGCTTCAACACTTGATGGTGAAAAAAAATTAGTTCAAATGTGGAAAGATGTTCATGGTTGTGGTCACGATGTACACACATTGATTGTCAATAAGAAAACAGGCGAATCACAACTTAAAGATCCTGATCACTACTGTAATCCAAAACCACCATTTGAAGTAAAATATGATGGTACTAAAGTGGTTATTAATTTAGAATCACAGACAGACGAGTTTATTCAAATTGATTGTAAGACAGAAATGAAAAGCTCTCCTAAATTATTATTCAAACATAAAGTTAAGAAAAGTAAATGAACACACAATTACTCTGTACATTCACCACTAACAAAAAGTTAGACCAAACCTTAATGGATATCAGCAGCAAATTTAATGTGGTTTACGAAAAGATATATGTTTTACAAAACGAAAATAAACACAATGAATTAATCTGTACTTACAACGTGGAGAAGAACAGAGACTTAGATTTTAATGCTGTACCCAATACTATCTCGTTACATAGAAAAAAAATAACAAACACACTATATACAATAAATGCTCTGAATGAATTAATCATGGAGATAAACAATGGTGTGCTGGATACAAAATTTGAACTGCCTTGGGATATGTATAAGAACATGATTCTTATTACGAACAAGGAAGGGTTATCTCGAATATCAACAAGAATACTAAAAATAATAAATATATAAAAAAAGCTTGTTTTTTACTAAAAAATGTTGTATATTATAAGAATACAATATTTATAGTAGATAAACTATAAATAACAACATAAACATGGAGAATCATAATGGATATTAATGCGATTAAATCACGTCTGAATCAGTTACAGAATACTTCATCAACTGCTAATGCGTTTTGGAAACCACAACCAGGAAAGTCACAGATTAGAATAACTCCCTATAACGAAAACAAGGATAATCCTTTTGTAGAATTATTCTTTCATTATAGTCTTGTTCCTAAGAAGACAGTTCTATCACCACTTTCCTTTGGAAGACCTGATCCTGTTCAACAATTTGCCGACAAACTCAAGGGTTCTGGCGACAAAGACGAATGGATTCAAGGTAAGAGAATCGAACCTAAGATGAGGACATTTGCTCCTGTCATTGTTCGTGGAGAAGAATCCGAAGGCGTTAAATGGTGGGGTTTTGGTAAGACAGTATATCAAGAACTTCTTGCTATTATTGCTGATCCTGACTACGGTGATATATCAGATGTCATGACTGGTCGTGACATTGTTGTAGAACGACAAACTGCTGCTGAGGCTGGTAATCAGTATGGTAAGACTACCATTCGTGTAAAACCAAATCAAACAGCATTGGTTGAAGACGCTAAGTTAAGTGAAAACTTACTTACAAATCAACCAAACATCGTAGAACTCTATAACGAGCCATCGTTTGATGAGTTAAAAGGTCACTTACAAAACTTTTTGAATCCATCTGCTGTTGAAGAGTCAACAGATAGTGAGCCAGAAATGGTAAGCACTACTGCTTCTTCTAACGTAGAAGACGATTTCGATAAGTTATTTAATTCTTAATAACGCCGAACTAAGAGGGTGGTGGGTTTTCCTCCTTTTGCCTGCCACCCTATCGGTATAGGGAGAGGTTATGTCTAAGAAAGACGAATTAGCTGAAGTTATTGCTTCAGAACTTAACAAACAATTTAAATCTCATCAAGTTGCTTACTTTTTAGATGGTGTACAAGAAACTCCAACTGATGTTACAGATTGGGTTTCTACAGGTTCTACCATTCTAGACTTAGCAGTATCAAATCGACCAGATGGTGGATTAGCTGCTGGTAGGATTACAGAGATAAATGGACTTGAAGGTAGTGGTAAATCTCTGATTGGAGCTCATGCTCTTGCTGCTACTCAAAAGAAAGGTGGACTCGCTGTCTATATAGATACTGAGTCTGCTGTATCAAGTGAGTTCTTACAGGCTATTGGTATCGATACCGAGAATATGCTGTACGTTCACTTGGAAACTGTTGAAGAGATATTTGATACTATCGAAACAATAGTTACAAA
>MDSY01146276.1_pt1 | contig 19684 bp, 13 predicted proteins | sample 811131 | NCBI WGS metagenome assembly MDSY01 (sample SAMN05326643, study PRJNA326480) | marine metagenome | isolation source: seawater | place: Atlantic Ocean: South West | collected 2010
AAGATTATATATATAAACGAATCACTAAGATTTGTTTAAACAAATAGGGAGATAAAAATGGCTAAAAGAAAAAAAGCAAAAAAGAAAACTAAGAAAAAAGCAAAGAAAGCTAAAAAAAGAAGAAGAAGATAGAACTTTTTTTAACTAAACGCCCTTTTAATTAAATAGTTAAAAGGGCGTTTTTTTTATACCGTGTCAACAATATTTTGATTTCTACCTAAAGCTTTATCCATTTTTTTCTGAACTTCTTCAGGTATAATTTTTAAAACTGCCTCAAACTCTGATTTTAATCTTTCGTAGGCTTTTTCAAATAATTGTCGTTCACTGTATGATTGGTCCGCTATAATATCAGAATTTTTATTAAGATCTTTAACTACTTCTGCTAATTCATAAATTTTACCAGAATTTATTTTTTGATCGTATTCCTGCGCTCTTCTACTCCACATTGTTCTTTTAATTTTTGGCTTACTTTTCAAAATCGAAACACATTTGTTAATTTGATTCACGGTAGAGATTGGCCTTAAATTGCTTTGCTGGTTAATAGGTACAGTTAAAGTTAATTTCTCTTTTTCTATATAAATTTTATAAAACTGAATATCTATTTGTCCTATAGTTGCTTTTTCAACACCTATGATTTTCCCTACACCATGCTTTGGGTAAACTACGAAGTCCTTAACATCATAAAGCTTTTTTTCTGTAGCTTGCTTTTTTATTTTTTTAATCTCAACTTTATCTTCCGGAGTATATTTATTACTGTTCGCTATTCTTAGCGCTGCAGGTTCAGTTTTTTTACCCTCTTTTGTTTTAATTTTTTTAATAGGTAACTTTTTTATGACTATTTTTTTAACACGTTTTTTTCTCGTATTTTTTTTAGTTTTATTTTTTTTTATTTTTGGCATATTATTTAGCTGGCTTTTCTGAAAAAAATTTACTGTATTTATCTTTTACATCTTTAAATTTTTCGTGTTCAGTCATAGGTTCTTTTTTCTTTGTAATGTTAGGCCATATTGCAGAAAACTTTTTATTAATCAACAACCATTTTTCCATTTCTTGCACTGTATCATCTGTATCAGCCTTAATTGCACCAATCGGACATTCTGGTTCACAAACTCCACAATCAATACACTCGTCAGGATTTATAGCTAAAAAATTTTCTCCTTCATAGAAACAATCAACAGGACACACCTCTACACAATCCGTAAGTTTACATTTGATACATTCGTCTTTTACAATATATGTCATTGAGATTTTCTTGTTTAAACTATTTAATATTTAGTGCAAGTAATTTACTAAATGGATTTGATTTATTTCCTTCTACAACTATCTTTTCTTTATTTTTCTTATATTCACCAACAAAATAATACGTATCTATTTCTTTTGATTTTTTATAATTCATCAGATTTATTAGCTTAAAAAAATTTTCTTTCGAGCAACCTAGTAAATTCATCATTTCTGATGAAATCTTAAATTTTCGGTCAACAGATTTTTCAATAATTATAATAAATAATTTTTCAAGTATATCTATACGCACAAAGTAATTTTTAAATCTTTCGAACCCACATAATAATAAAAATTTTTCATCAAAATTTTCATTTATTACAAAATTTAATCCGAATTTTGGAATAATGTTATTAGACGTAATATTATTATAAATTGTCCAAAGCATTGTTCTTAATGTAACAGCCTTCGGTTTTAACATTTTTGGAATAAAAATATGATAACGTCCAATTTTAATTCCTATGCTCCAAAGTTTCTTCCTTTCATCTTTAGAAATAAGTTTAATAATTTTATCAATATTTTTTCTTTTTAAAACTCCATTATTTTCGTATAACTGAAATGATAAGGCTCTTAGATATTGGTTTTCGATTTTTATATTTGTTAAATTAATTAAATCTCCTAAAATTTCATTAATATGAGAAGTTAACCAATCCTTTAAAAAATGTTCCAATTCTTTTTGAATATCCAGTGGTAGAGCTTCATCAGAAATTATTTCTATTTCTGGTTTTAAGTAATTTTCACCTTTTTTAATTTTTGCTATCGCGTTATTTAACCAGACAATTTTACTCTCTTGATCAATAGATAAATTACCTTCCTTCATGATTAATTTGGCTCTTTTAATCAGTTCTTTTTCAACACCCCTTCGTGCTGCTTTCTTTATAGATTTTAAATCTACATCCAAATTTTTTGAGTTAAAATCTATAAGAAATTTTAAACCTTTCAGTTCACCGACATACTGTTTGTCAATCAACACTTTATTATCTTCATCTACAGCTGTTTCTAAAATCATGTCCTGTTTCAAACCTCTAGCTAGAATACTAATTTTTTTATCAATAAAACTTTTTGTTAATTCTTCATGTAAACGATCTGATAAACTATCTTCAATACTTTTTGTTAACTGAATCCAATAATCTGCATTTTCAACCCAATTCTTTTTGTTAGCAACATACGACCATGTCCTAACATTTGATATCCTATTAGCCAAGACATCTATATTACCATGATTTTTTTCCAGTCCATTAAGTTGTGTTTTCATGTATTCATTTGGAATTCGTTTTTTTTTAATTGATAAGAATCTAAATACCGCATCAACAATATTTATATGTTGTCCGTATGCTTTTTTTTCAAAATCTGGAATTTGACAACATTCCCATAGTAATTTTAAATTTGTACTATAAAGATTGTTCTCAACATTTTTTTTCAATAGAAATCTTAGAATAATTTCATCAATTGAATCACTACTTCTTATAAGATTTTTATTAGTAGGTTTTATTTCAAGAGAAGAAATTAACGTTTCGGTGTTATGAAAATTTAGATTTGAATTCCTCCAATACAACATCCTGGTGTTCGGTAAATTATGGTTTTCTATTTTTTCTATTTCATCAGAATTTAAATTTTCACAATCTCCAGTTACTCCAAAAATACCATTATTTTTATATCTACCTGCTCTACCAGCTATCTGTGATAATTCTATTAGGTTTAATCTTCTTGTTTTTTTTCCGTCAAACTTTTTTAAATTAGAAAAATAAATTTGCTCAATATCCATGTTAAGGCCCATACCTATTGCATCTGTAGCTACCAGATAATCAACATGCCCAGATTGATATAACTCAACTTGTGAATTTCTAGTTTTAGGACTTAATGAACCCATAATAACAGCAGCGCCACCTTTTTGACGTCTTACCAATTCAGCAATTGCATAAACTTCTTCTATTGAAAAAGCAATTATAGCTGCTTTTCCATCCAAGCGAGAAATTTTTTTATAACCTCCGTAAGAAAGTTTTGAAAATCTTTCTTTTTTTAAAAAATCAACTTTCTCAACCAAGTCGTTGATTATGTTTTTCATAACCTGAGATCCCAAAAACATTGTTAATTTTTCTCCTCGTGCACTAAGCAGCCTATCAGTAAAAATATGTCCACGTTCTTTGTCCGCACACATTTGCACTTCGTCAATTGCCACAAAGTCCACAACCTTATCTTTTGGCATTGACTCTACCGTACAAATAAAAAAATTTGCGGAATTTGGTATTATTTTTTCTTCTCCCGTTATTAATGCAACTTTATTAATTCCGATTTTTTTTACACATTTTTCATACACCTCTCTAGCAAGTAGTCGTAGAGGTAATCCAAAAATTCCGGACTCAAATTCTAACATTTTCTCAATTGCATCATGAGTTTTGCCAGTATTTGTAGGCCCTAAAAGTGCAACGATTTTTTTAGATGAATTTTGCATTTTTGTGTTTGATATTTTTTTTTACACTATATGTAGTTCTGAACTGAGAACAAAGTAAGATTAAAACATGACCGAATCATTTTGTCAAATGTTCTAGTTTTTAAAAGGTTATAATATTTTCCAAACTCCAGAGGATGTAACCACAATACCCTCAGAATTTGATATTTCACAAGTTATAAAAATAAGAGACTTAGTTTTTTTTTGAATTTTTATTTCTCCTTTTAGAGATTGATTTAAAAGAGCAGCAGAAATAAATTTAACCTCAAGAGAAATTGTGACACATCTTTTATTTTCTGTTAGCATGTGTGCTGCTGTACCCATTCCTGTATCTGCAATTGTGGAAAGAAATCCACCATGTGCTATCTTTCCAGTATTAAGGTGAATCTCTTTAACCTCGACCAGAAACTCAAAATTATTTTCATTAAGTTTCTTCAAATTTAATCCTCCATTGTGACTCATAAAGCCTGTATTAGTTTCGTCCATAATTTTTTTTACCATAAATTGGCATAATTTGTGAGAATATTACTGCTAATAATATTAAAACTATTCCTAATATTTTAATTTCATTTAAAAACTGGCCTAAAATTAACCAGGCAAAAACTGCTGCAAAAACGCCTTCAAGAGAAAATATAATTGCAGCAGGGGCAGGGGTTAAATTTTGCAAAGTATAAGTCTGAAGTAAAAATGCTAAACCACTAGACAAAACGCCAACATAGAGAATTTCATAAGAGTCTCTGAGTATATTGATCAGTAACGGTTCTTCATAAAAAATCATTGGTAAAATTGTGAATAAAAATGCAATAAAACATTGTGACATAGCAATAGTGATTGGAAAATTAAAAAACTTAACTGTTTTACTAATATAAATTATGTGCAAAGCCCAACAAAAGGCACTTAGAATACCAAGGGTATCTCCGTATCTTACTGAGATATTTTTTAACTCACTTAAAAGAAACCCACCTATTACACAAAAAATAACAGCAGGCCAGACAGACCAATGAATTTTTTTTGATAAAATAAAATAAGATATAAACGGAACTATCAAAACATACATAATTGTGAAAACTCCTGTATTTGCTACATCAGTATATATCAAAGAAATTTGCTGCAGTGCCTGACCAACACCAAGTATAAATCCTAAAATAATCAAATAAAAAATAGCTTTTTTACTGTCAATATTTTTTTTCTTTATTTTTTTTAATTCAAAAAAGAGAAAGAAGGGAAGTAGAGTTAAAAAACCAACTAGAAATCTTCCAACGTTGAAAGTGTGAGGACCAATAAAATCCATACCCATATCCTGAGCCACAAAAGCTGAGCCCCATAAGATTGAAGTTATGACAGCACAAATGAGAGAAAAAATATTTTTATTCACAAAAAGTGAATATTGTAAATTTCGTTAAACAGCAAGTTTGAACGCAAAGCCTTTTCCTAGGCTTTGCCCTAAATGCACGCAGAATCTTGCACCCTCTGCACCGTCAATAAACCTGTGATCATATGATAAAGATATGGGCAACATTTTTCTAGTTATAATTTGCCCATCTTTTTTAACTATTTTGTCGAATGATTTACCAACTCCAAGAATAGATAGTTCTGGAGGATTAATTATAGGAGTAAAAAAAGTTCCTCCAATACCCCCCAAACTAGAGATTGTCATTGATCCACCAAAAAACTCTTTTTTATCAATTTTAAGATCTTTACATAATTTACTAACCGCTCGAAGATTATGACTTATTCCTTTAATATCTAGCTGGTCTACATTTCTAATTTTAGGAACCATTAGACCATGAGGTGTATCTACGGCCACCCCAATATGAAAATATTTTTTAAAAGTTACTTTTCCATTTTCAGGATCTATTGAGGCATTAAAGTTTGGATATGCTTTAAGGCCATTTACCATTGCTTTGATAATAAATGCTAATGGAGTGATAGATATTTTTTGTCCAGTATATAAATCCCTAAGAGAACTTCTGAATTGTTCCATCTCTGTAATATCTATTTCTTCATGTTGAGTAACGTGTGGGATTTGCGACCAAGACTTAACAAGATGAGGGCCAGATAATTTTTTTATTCTTGGAATATCTTTTACTTCTATTTCACCAAATTCACTATGTTCATACTCATTCTTTGTATTTATTTCCTTTTGCGTCACTGAAACTGAAGGGTTTATTAGTTTATCTTTTATATAATCTTTAACATCGTCCTTAGTTATTCTGCCGGATCTTTCAGAACCAGGTATACTAGAAATATCAGCACCTAACTCTCTTATAAATTTCCTTACATTCGGGCTAGCTGGCTTAACCTTACTTTTTGTAGCTAAAGAAGATATCCGCAAATCTTTTTCTTTATTATTTTTAGGAAAATCAATAATTTCATTTTTATTTTTAGTATCATTATTTTGATTATTTAAAACTGGTTGAGCTTTTTCTTTATTATTTATGTCACTATCTAATAATAAAATTATACTTCCTTCGGAGACCTTGTCTCCTACTTTAATGTTAATTTTTTTAATTATTCCGCTAAAGCTTGAAGGCACTTCTACAGAAGACTTGTCACTTTCAAGTGTGATTATTGAATCATCTTTTTTAATTTCTTGCCCTTCTTTTACTAAAACCTCAATTACTTCAACTTCATTGAAATCACCTATATTTGGAACGACAATTTTTTGTTCAGCCATAATTATAATTTTGTTGGGAATGCTTTTTTCTTATCAATATTATATTTTTTGAACGCTTTTTCTGCACTATCAGAACCTACTAGTTGTTCTTGTGCTAAAGCACTTAATGTATAAGCAACTATGTGTTCTTTATCTACTTCAAAAAATTTTCTTAAATTTTTTCTTGTGTCACTTCGTCCAAAACCGTCTGTACCTAACGAATAAAAAGGCTTATCAGTATAAGGTCTAATTTGATCTGAGAATGATCTAACATAGTCAGTAACAGCGATAACTGGACCATCTCTCTTTTCTAAGCATGTTTGAATATAGCTTTTTTCTTTTTTGTTTTTTGGGTTTAAAAGATTCCTTCTTTCAATTTCCATTCCATCTTTCCTTAACTCCGTAAAACTAGTAACACTCCAAATTTCAGAATCTACACCATACTCCTCAGATAATATTTTACCTGCTGCTATAGCTTCTCTCAAAATTGTACCAGAACTCATTAATTGAATTTTAATTTTTCCTTTGTTTTTATATTCTTTAAAAAGGTACATACCTTTTAAGATTCCCTCATCAGCTCCTTTTGGTTTTTCAGGGTGAGAGTAGTTTTCATTCATTGCTGTAATATAATAAAAAACATTTTCTTTTTTTTCATGCATTCTTCTCAAGCCCTCTCTAAAAATTACAGCCATCTCATAAGAAAAAGTAGGGTCATAAGAAACACAATTTGGGATCATAGAAGCTAAAATATGACTATGACCATCTTGGTGTTGTAATCCTTCGCCAGCTAAAGTCGTTCTTCCAGCTGTAGCACCTATTAAAAAACCTCTAGCTTGCGCATCTCCTGCCGCCCAGGCAAAATCACCAATTCTTTGAAACCCAAACATCGAATAAAAAATATATACTGGAATCATTTCTATATCATGATTAGTATAGGCAGTTGCCGCCGCTATCCAAGAAGACATAGCCCCAGCTTCTGTTATCCCTTCCTCTAATACTTGACCACTTTTTGTTTCTTTATAAGAACTTAACTGCTCTGAATCTTCTGGTTCATATTTTTGACCTTCATGTGCATAAATTCCGATTTTTCTAAAAAAACCTTCCATACCAAAAGTTCTTGCTTCGTCTGGAATAATTGGAACCAATCTAGGTGCAACATTTTTGTCTCTAAGAAGATTTGTTAGCATTCGAACAAGAACCATCGTTGTAGACATCTCTTTGTCACCAGTAGATTTCATAAAACTTTCAAAGATATCTTTAGGTGGAGCTTTGATAGGAGTTGCAAGCGAAGATCTTTCAGGAATAAATCCACCAAGTTGTTTTCGTCTTTCTTTTAAATATTTTATTTCCTCAGAATTTTCAGCAGGCTTATAATACTCAATATTTTTTACCTGCTCATCTGTTAGAGGTACATTAAATCGATCTCTGTAATATAGTAAGTCTTGTTCATCTAATTTTTTTTGCTGATGTGTTGTATTTATACTTTCACCAGATTTACCCATTCCATAGCCTTTAACTGTTTTGGCAATAACTACAGTTGGAGATCCTTTATGTTGCATCGCAGCATGATAAGCAGCATAAACTTTGTGTGGATCATGACCACCTCTATTTAGTTTCCAGATATCATTATCAGTCATAGAAGAAACTAGTTCTTTAAGTTCAGGATATTTACCAAAGAATTTTTCTCTTACATAGGCACCTCCTTTTGCTTTCATTGCTTGGTATTCTCCATCCACAACTTCATTCATTCGTTTCATTAATAGTCCAGTTTTGTCAGCTTTTAAAAGAGGATCCCAATAAGAACCCCATATTACTTTTAAAACATTCCATCCCGCGCCCCTGAAACTACCTTCTAGCTCTTGAATAATTTTTCCATTTCCTCTTACAGGACCATCAAGTCGTTGAAGATTACAATTAACTACAAAAATTAAATTATCAAGTTTTTCTCTAGCTGCTAAACTGATAGCACCTAGTGACTCTGGTTCATCTGTTTCACCATCACCTATAAAAACCCAAATTTTTCTGCTCTCATCTTTTAATAAACCTCTATTAATTAAATATTTTAAAAATCTAGCTTGGTAGATTGCCATAATAGGCCCAAGTCCCATCGAGACAGTTGGAAATTGCCAAAACTTTGGCATAAGCCAAGGATGAGGATAAGAAGAAAGACCGCCAGTGTCTACTTCTTGTCTAAATTTGTTTAATTGTTTTTCCGAGAGTCTACCCTCAAGAAATGCACGAGCATACATTCCAGGCGCAGAGTGCCCTTGAAAATAAATTAAATCTCCACCAAAATCCTTATTTTTTGCTCTCCAAAAATGATTCATCCCTACGTCATACAGAGTTGCAGCAGAAGCAAATGTTCCAATATGACCACCAAGTTCACTACTTATTTTATTTGCTCGAACAACCATTGCCGCAGCATTCCATCTAATATAGGCACGAATTTTTTTTTCGATATTTTGATCACCTGAAGACTTAACCTCCAATTCGGTCGGGATGGTATTTATGTAAGGAGTAGTTCTTGTATCAGGTAAAATAAGACCAGCGGTGTAAGCTTCAGATACAACTTTATTTAAAAGATAACTAGCTCTAGAAGGTCCATCATTTTTTATCACAGCATTTAGGGACTCTATCCATTCACTTGTTTCAATCGGATCTAGATCGTCCTTAGAATAAGGCTGAATAAGATTTTTTATTTTATTTTCTTTTGTGTTGACATTTTTTAAATCTATTTTTTTTACAATCTTTTCTTCTGTTGCAGAAGGACTATTGTTAATTTCCTTATTATTATTTGTATCAAGACCACCATCATCTAATGTAGCCAACAAACTACCTTTAGAAACTTTATCTCCAATCTCAATGTTAAGCTTAGTAATTTTTCCAGCAACTGTCGAAGGAACTTCTACGCTAGATTTATCTGACTCCAAAGTAACGATTGGGTCATCTTTATTAATTTGATCACCAACTTTAACTAAAATTTCTATAATTTCAACACTATCAAAATCGCCGATATCGGGAACAGTTATATTGTGAGCCATAAATTTAACGCAACTTATAAAATATAGAGATAATTATAAACAACAAAAATCCAAAAAAAAGCCTATAAAGCAATAATTGATACTTTAAACAGTTCAAAACAAGTTTTATTAACATAATTAAATTTATATGAAAAGTTAACTTTTTAATTATTTGAAAGAGAAGTTTTGATAAAAGGAGTTTAAAAAATGCATAATTTGCGCCTGTAGCTCAACTGGATAGAGTGCTTGGCTACGGACCAGGAGGTTCTAGGTTCAAATCCTAGCAGGCGCACCAAAAAAGTTATAAGGTATAAAATTAACAAATATTAAATTTAAAAAATGTCTTTAAAAAATGCAGCTGTTTTTTTCATATTTTGTATAATTTTAATACTATTTTGTGCAGCATTAATATTATAAATTTTTTTTAGATAAATCTTTATTTCGTATACTAAAAATTAGTCCTAACATTAGAAAAATTATAGTTGAATTATTAGTTGTAAAAAAACTACCACTACTTCTCATGGGAAAAAATTCAAAAAATAATATTATAAAAAACGGCATAAATTTTATGTTAGAGAATAAATCTTCTTCTTTTGTAATTACTTTATAATTTTGAAACAAAACAACAACAATGATTGAATAAATTAAAAAGAATCCAATTAATCCAGTGTCTGTTAATATTTCTATTGTATGATTATGAGGGTGAGTATTACATAGTTCAAATTTATTTATTTTACATTTTTTTCTAAATGATTTTAACCCATTTCCAAAAAGTTTTTGTTGTTTCCAGACTTGAATCCCGCTGTTAAAAAGAAATACATATTCACTTGCTTGAAGACGTGCTTTAGTTTTTCCCGTATAAAACATCTTAGGAGTTATAGTAACTATCTCTATAGTTTTATTATAAAATGAATTGTATGAATTCTTTACCTTAAGATTAGTTAAATAAGCGTAAGAAAAAATCAATACTAGAATAGTTGAAATCAAAAAAAGAAAAGAGAATCTTTTTTTTATAATTAAAATAAGACCCAAACTAAAAATATATAAAATAAGAGGCATTCTGTTATTTGTTGTTATTATTACGATAAAGAAAAAAATTGAACTTAAAAGCAAATAAAAAAATAATATTTTTTTATTTTTAAACTTAGAGCTGAAAATAGAAATCAAAAAAATAAAAAAAAGACAAAATTTTTGAATATATCCACCAGCAATAGTTTCAGTGCCAAAAAAACCCGAAGGCCGATTTTCAAATATTGGGTTTCCTATAATGTTAGTACCAGTAATTACTTGGATAAGTATGTCAAAACCTATAACAAAGGAAAGAAAAGCACATACAATAAAAAAATATTTTATGTTAAATACATCTTTTTCAACAGCCTTATTCAAAACTAGAAATAAAAATAAAAATCTTAAATAAGCAATTGCTTTAAAAATAATTTCTTTATCTAAAAAGTACTTATTTGTTATTGAATAATTATTTATGAAAGTAATAATTATAATATAAAAAAAAAAGAATATAATAAATAACCTAAATTTTTTTGTCCTATTTTAAAAATTTCGACATTAAATAAGTATATTCCAAAAAAAATAATTAAAAGAATATTTATATTAACAATTAAATTACCCAAAATTAAAGAAATTGGTAAAAGAATAATTAATAAATTTAATAAATTTGAGCTGAGATTTTTTTTTTTTAATATGCATAAATAAGAATGAGTGAACCTAATATAATTCTATAAATTACAAAAGATAATAAACTGAATTTTTTTAAGAAATTTAAAAAAAATTTAATTGTAATATAAGAAAAAATAAAAGATAAAAAAATACCAAAAAAATTTAATAAAGAAATTTCAAAGCTTTTATTCAATATTAAGTCCTGCAAATTATATAAGCTAATAGCAATTAATGTAGGTATTGAAATTAAAAAAGAAATTTTAGCTGACTCTACTCTGTTAAAATTTAAAAATCGTGCTGCCGTAATAGTTATGCCAGACCTACTTACGCCAGGCATTAATGAAAGGATCTGAAATAGCCCTATACAAATAGCAGTGCTATATTTGAAGTCTTTACTAATTGTTTTTCTTATTTTTATTAAATCACTAAAATACAGCAAAATACCAAATAATATCGTACACCAGCCAATAATTTTATAACTTCTTAAAAATTCTATTAAATTAAATTTAATTAAGAAATAGCCACATACTAGTACCGGAATAGAGCTGATTATTATTTTGACGAATAAATTTTTATTTTCAGCAAAGTTTGACATATCTTTTTTAAAATAAATAATAATGGCTAGCAAAGATCCAAAATGAAGACTAATATCCAAAGATAAGTTTTCATTACTAAAATTTAGATATTTTGAAACTAGAATTAAGTGGGCAGAAGAACTTATTGGAAGAAATTCTGTTAAACCTTGAGTTATAGATAAGAAAATTACTTCAATCATTCAGGGAAATTTATAAATCTTTTTAAATTTTATTGATACGCATATTTGCTATGCAATAAAAACATGGAAAAATACTCTTTTGTGTAGATTTAAGTCAGTAGTTATTACCTATTTAAACTTTTAAATTATAATTTATTAAGTAAATTAACTTATTCTATGAAAAAAAAAATGCTTCAGTTTGTAAATTTGAACCAAACCACTCCAGTTAAAAGAAGTGACGGAGAAAGAAAAAAAGATTTCCACGAAATTTACAAAGAATTTATTAATGAGAAGGCCCAAGAACAGTCGAGTAGATGTTCACAATGTGGTGTTCCTTTCTGCCAAGTACACTGCCCGTTACATAATAACATTCCTGACTGGTTAAAATTAACCGCAGAAGGAAGACTTCAAGAGGCCTATGAGCTTTCACAAAGCACAAATAACATGCCAGAAGTTTGTGGCAGAATATGCCCCCAGGATAGGCTTTGTGAAGGTAATTGCGTAATAGAACAATCTGGTCATGGCACAGTAACAATTGGATCCATTGAAAAATATATTACAGATACTGCTTGGGAAAAAAATTGGGTGAAACCAATAAGTGTTAAAAAAGAAATAAATCAATCTATAGGAATTATAGGTGCAGGTCCTGCTGGTTTAGCCTGTGCTGATGAGTTAAGAAAAAATGGATATCAAGTTACGATTTATGACAGATATGACCGACCTGGTGGACTATTAATATATGGTATACCAAATTTTAAATTAGAAAAATTTGTAGTTGAGAGAAGAACAAAACTTTTAAAACAAAGTGGAATTAAATTTGTTCAAAATTTTGAAGTAGGTAAAAATAAAAGTTTAGATGAATTAAAAAAAGACCATGATGCTATTTTAATTGCAACGGGAGTTTACAAGCATAGAGAAATAGAAATTCCTGGAAGTAATTTAGAAAATATTTTTCCTGCTATGGATTTTTTAACGGCATCAAACAGAAAAGGACTAGGAGATAAGGTTAAACTTTTTGATGACGGTACATTAAACGCATGTAATAAAGACGTTGTTGTTATTGGTGGTGGAGATACAGCTATGGACTGTGTAAGAACAGCCACACGTCAAAAGGCAAAATCAGTTAAATGCCTATACAGAAGAGATAGAGAAAATATGCCAGGTTCTGCTCGAGAAGTTGCCAACGCTATAGAAGAAGGCGTTGAATTTATTTGGTTATCAGGTCCAAAAAAGTTTATTGGCAACAAACACGTTGAGGAAGTTCAAGTTAATAAAATGATACTTGGAAATGCAGATTCAACAGGCAGAAGAAAACCTACAATCCAAGAGAACTCAGAGTATAATATTAAAGCTGATATTGTAATTAAATCTTTAGGTTTTGATCCTGAAAATCTTCCAGAATTATTTTCAGCAAAAGCATTATCTGTTTCTAGATGGGGAACGATAAAAATAGATTTACATACTATGCAAACTAATATTGATGGAATTTTTGCTGCAGGAGACATTGTTAGGGGTGCTTCATTAGTAGTCTGGGCAATTAAAGATGGAAGAGATGCGTCAATACAAATTCAAAAATACTTGGAAGAAAAAAGTATTAAAAAAAACAAGATAAAAGCTGCGTAATTATGAGTGATTATTTAAAATATTTAAAAAATAAAAAATTATTAGAAGATAATTTAGCTTATGATCCAAGCACTGAACATGACGCTTGTGGAGTTGGTTTAATAGCTACAACAGATGGAAAAAAATCAAGAAAAATTGTTGATTATGGAATTGAAGCATTAAAAGCTGTTTGGCACCGAGGTGCTGTAGATGCTGATGGCAAATCAGGAGATGGAGCTGGCATGCAACTTGAAATCTCACCAGACTTTTTTAAAGAAAAAATATTATCTACTGGCCATAAGCACGATGCTGACAAAAGAATATGTGTGGGGATGATTTTTCTTCCCAGAACAAATTATGCAGAACAAGAAAAATGCAGAGAAATTATAGAGGCAGTTTTATTACAAGAAAATTTTTCTATTTATGGATGGAGACAAGTACCAGTCAATCCAAAAGTTTTAGGAAAAACTGCAGATCAAAATAGACCAGAAATTGCACAAGTGTTATTTAAAAAAAATAAAAATTTAGAAACTAATGATCTTGAAAGAGAATTGTTTGTCACTAGAAAAAAAATAGAAAAAATAGCAAGAAAGAATCAATTAAAAGAATTTTATATTTGTTCCTTTAGCTCAAGATCAATTGTTTACAAAGGTATGTTTTTAGCAGAAGCACTTGCTGATTTTTATTCAGATTTGAAAGATTCAAAATTTACATCAAGATTTGTTATTTTTCATCAAAGATATTCTACAAACACTTTCCCAAGTTGGGATCTTGCACAACCATTTAGAACTTTAGCTCATAATGGAGAAATTAATACTGTTAAAGGAAATATAAACTGGATGAAGATTCACGAACAAGATATGTCAAGTTCACTATTTAAAAATGTTGAAGACTTAAAACCAGTTATTGCAGCGGGAAACTCTGACTCAGGAGCACTTGATAATGTTTTTGAACTGCTAACACACTCAGGTAAGTTAGCCCCACTCATCAAACTTATGATGATACCGGACGCTTGGTCTAAAAGAAGCAAAACGGTACCAAAAAATCATCAAGATCTATTTAATTTTCTAAACAGTTCTATAGAACCTTGGGACGGTCCAGCAGCAATTTGTGCAACAGATGCAAAGTGGGTTTTAGCAGCAACAGATAGAAATGGCCTACGCCCTTTAAGATACGCTATTACCTCAGATAACTTATTTTATGCTGGTTCTGAAACTGGAATGATAAAGCTACCTGAAGAAAAAATTATTTCAAAAGGTAAATTAGGACCAGGACAAATTATTGCGATAGACCTAAGACAGGGAAAATTATATCACGACAAAGAAATAAAAGACTACATTGCTAATGACTACAAAAAATATAATAAACAAATTGTAGATCTAGATAAAAAAATTTTTACTGAAAAAGAAAAGCCAGAATTTTCTTCTGAAGAGCTAAAAAAAAGACAATACTTGTCCGGCCTCAGCGTAGAAGATCTAGAGCTAATTCTTCATCCAATGGCAGAAGACGGGAAAGAAGCTATAGGTTCTATGGGAGATGATACTCCTGCAGCTGTTTTATCCAATTATTACAGACCTATTTCACATTATTTTAGACAAAATTTTAGCCAAGTTACTAATCCACCGATCGATTCTTTGAGAGAAAATAAAATAATGAGTCTTAAGACTAGATTTGGAAATTTAGGTAACATCTTAGATTTTGATAATTTAATTGAAGAAAATATTTATGTTTTAGAAAGTCCAATTTTAACTAATTCTCAATTTAAAAAATTTAAAAGTTTTTTTAAAAATAAAATTAAAACATTAGATTGTACTTTTGAAATTAATTCATCATTAAAAGAGAGAATAGAAACAATAAAAGAGGAAGCAGTGATTGCAGTACGCGAGGGAATTACCAATTTAATTTTATCGGATAAAAAAATTAGCTCATCCCACGCGAGTATACCTTCTATTTTAGCAGTTGGTGCAGTTCACTCACATTTAGTAAAATTAGGCTTAAGAGGACATTGTTCGATAAACGTCGAAAGCTCTGATGTTTTAGATACACATTCTTTTATGGTTTTGATAGGCGTTGGTGCTACCACTATTAATCCTTATCTAGCGATTGATAGTATTTATCAAAGATTCGAAAAAAATTTATTTAGCAATTCTGACTTTGAGAGTTGTGTAGCTAAATTTAAAAAATCCATAGACGATGGTTTATTAAAAATTATGTCTAAGATGGGTATTTCAGTAATTAGTTCTTATAGAGGTGGATGCAATTTTGAGGCTGTAGGCTTAAGTAGAGCTATTGTATCGGATTACTTTCCTGGCATGAGTTCAAGAATATCAGGTATTGGCATAGGTGGAATTGAAAAAAAAATTAAAAAACATCATAAAAATTTTATTTCAAAAAATATTTTTACCTTACCAATTGGAGGCATATATAGGTATAGAAAAACTGGTGAACAACATCAGTTTCAAGGAAACTTAATCCATATATTACAACATGCTGTTGGAATAGGTTCTTATGAACATTACAAAAAATACTCTAAAGGTATTCATGATTTACCTCCTATTAGTTTAAGAGATTTATTACAATTTAAAAGCAAGAAAAATTCTATAAACATTAACGAAGTAGAGCCAATATCTGAAGTCCTAAAAAGATTTGGAAGCGGTAGCATGTCTCACGGTGCGTTATCAGCAGAAGCACACGAGACATTGGCTGTTGGAATGAATAGAATAAAAGGAGCCTCTTGTAGTGGTGAAGGAGGTGAAGATGCAAAACGTTTTGTTAAATTGCCAAATGGAGATTCAGCTAACTCAAGAATAAAACAAATAGCCTCAGCACGATTTGGTGTAACAATCGACTATATAAATAACTGCAATGAGATTGAAATTAAAATGGCGCAAGGTGCTAAGCCTGGCGAAGGTGGACAGCTGCCTGGATTTAAGGTTACAGAAGAAATAGCTAAGTTAAGACATTCAACGCCTGGTGTGACTTTAATTTCTCCTCCACCCCATCATGATATTTATTCAATTGAGGATTTAGCTCAATTAATTTATGATCTAAAACAAATTAATCCAGGAGCCCGAATAGGAGTAAAATTAGTTGCTTCTACTGGCATAGGAACAATAGCTGCAGGGGTCGCGAAAGCTAAAGCAGATGTAATTTTGATATCAGGCCATTCAGGAGGTACTGGAGCCAGTCCTCAAACAAGCATTAAGTATGCTGGTATTCCTTGGGAAATGGGATTGACAGAAGCAAATCAAATTTTAACTCTAAATAATTTAAGACACAAAGTAACCCTAAGAACTGATGGCGGACTTAAAACAGGAAAAGATATAGTCATGGCAGCCATGATGGGAGCTGAGGAATATGGAATGGGCACTTCATCTTTAGTTGCAATGGGATGTATATTGGTCAGGCAATGTCATTCAAATACTTGTCCAGTTGGAGTTTGCAGCCAAGATAAATCGTTAAGAGAAAAGTTTGCTGGTACGCCAGAAAAAGTTGTAAATTTTTTCACTTTTGTTGCAACAGAAGTTAGAGAAATTCTTGCATCGCTTGGATACAAATCTATTAATGAAATTATTGGAAGAACTGATCTTTTGACACAAGTAAACAAAGGATCCCCAAATCTAGATGATTTAGATCTTAACCCTCTTCTTGTTCAAGCCGATCCAGGAGATAATCTGAGATACTGTAAAGATAATCATATCAATAAAGTGCCCGATACACTAGACGAAAATATTTGGTCAGACATTAAAGAAAAAATCAATAATACAGATAAGTTTAATTTTGAATATAATATCGAAAATACACATAGGTCAGTAGGCACGAGACTTTCACATTATTTATATAAGGCTTATGGAGACAATAAACTAAACGAAGATTCAATTACCATCAAACTGAACGGAAGTGCAGGACAGTCATTAGGAGCTTTTTTAATTAAGGGATTAAAATTAATAGTCGAAGGAGACACGAACGATTATGTTGGTAAAAGTCTGTCAGGAGGAAAAATAATTATAAGAACTTCAAAAAAAAGTAGCTTAATTTCTAGTGAGAATGTAATTATAGGAAATACGGTTTTATATGGTGCAACAGCAGGAAAACTATATGCTTCGGGCCAAGCAGGTGAACGATTTGCAGTTAGAAACTCTGGTAGTCTTGCAATTGTAGAGGGGTGTGGAGCGCATGGATGCGAGTATATGACCGGAGGAAATGTAATTATTCTTGGGCCAGTAGGAGATAATTTTGGAGCTGGAATGACAGGAGGAATGGCTTTTATTTATGACCCAGAAAATAATTTTGAAAATTTCGTAAATCCTACTTCAATTATTTGGCAAAATGTAGAGACTACTTATTGGAAAGATTTTTTAAAAGAAAATCTAGAAGATTTTTTAAAAGAAACGAATTCTACTGATGCCAAAAAAATCATTGATAACTATGAAAAAGAGCTGTTAAATTTCAAGCAAGTTTGTCCGATCGAGATGCTTGATAAGCTAGACAATCCTATTACCCTAAAATCTACTATTAAAAAAGTCAGCTAGATGAAGAAAATGAATATTTTTTGCTTTGGATTTGGTCAGGTGGCAAAAAATTTTATAAAGAAAATTAAATCAAAAAATTTAAAGATTAATCTAACAATTACTTCTAGAGATAAATCTGGTAAAAAAAAATTTGATAATTTAGATTACGAAAGCTTTCAATTTTCCGAAAAATTTTTTGACAAAAGACTAATTGAGAATTTGAAATCCTCAGATCATATATTGATATCCATAGCTCCAATTAACGGAAAAGATATAGTGATAAAAAATTTTCAAAATATTCTTGAAAATATTGCAGCAAAATGGATTACATACTTATCTGCTACTAGTGTTTATGGAAACCATAACGGAAAGTGGGTTGATGAAAACAGCAAGACAAATCCAACATCAACAAATGGTATGGATAGGCTAAGCGCAGAAAAATCTTGGTTAAATTTAGCGGAAGAAAAAAATTTACCGCTACAAATACTTAGATTGTCAGGTATTTACTCCAATCAAAAAAATATTTTAACTAGACTTAGAGAAGGTAATGCAAAAATAATTAATAAAAAAAATCAGTTTTTTTCAAGGATACATGTAGAGGATATTGCAAATATATTATTTTATTCCTTGCAAAAATTTAAAGCAAAAGAAATCTATAATGTGTCTGATGATAAACCTGCTTCTACCGAAGAAATTATTCTATATGGATCTAAGCTTTTAAAAACTAAAACACCGGAAACAGTAGAGTTAAGCTCAATAGAAAGCGAAATGGTAAAAAATTTTTATAAAGACTCTAAAAAAGTTAACAATAAAAAAATGAAGGAATTTTTTAATTATAAATTAAAATATCCAACTTATATTGAAGGACTAAACTATATTCATTACAATAATATTTAATTCCTTAATTATTTCTTTTAAGGGACCTTTATCAGATAAACTGTGATCTCCTTTTTTAATTATGATTAGTTTTTTTTTGGCATTAATAAATGTTGACAAGACTTTTCTAGAAAATGACACTGGAACTAGTTCGTCATTTTTCCCATGTACCATAACAACATAAATTTTTGTATTAATTTTTCTTGATAAAACTTTATTTTTTCTTCCATCTTTTATTAGCTGGTATGTAACAGGATATTCGTGCTGTTTTTGCTTAAATTTTGAATCTTCATGTTTGATAATACTTATGCCTTTTTGTTTAATTTCTTTTTTTATTTTTTTGGTGAACCGTTTCCACATCAATCTCTCTAAAAATTCAGGCGCAGAACCAATACCTACAAAACCTTTAATTTGTTTTTTGAAATACTTAAATTGATTTAAAGCGATCCACGCCCCCATACTTGAACCAACTAAAATAAAATTATTTTTTTTTACTAATTTTTTAATTGATTTCTTGGCATCATTTGACCATTCACTTATATTTCCTTTTGTAAATTTTCCCGATGATTTACCGTGTCCAGAATATTCGATAGCTAAAAAACCTAATTTGTTTTTAACAGCATATTTTTTAAACGCTTGAGGTTTTTTTCCATCAATATCGGACATAAAACCTGGAAGAAAAATTATATATAGTTTTTTTTTACAATAATTGTCTATATATCTGAGTTTTTTGGTCTTTGAAATTCTAAGATATTTAAATTTTTTCATATAAAGTTTATTGCCTACATCTGATAATATATAGTTTTAAAAATGTCATCTACAATAAAAGTTTTACAAGTAATACCTAAGCTAGGATTTGGCGGA
>MDSY01043137.1_pt1 | contig 19673 bp, 18 predicted proteins | sample 811131 | NCBI WGS metagenome assembly MDSY01 (sample SAMN05326643, study PRJNA326480) | marine metagenome | isolation source: seawater | place: Atlantic Ocean: South West | collected 2010
CCGAATTTCTTTCTCTTAATATTGATATAAGCTCTGAGAACTTCCAATATGATAATAAGATTTGTGATTTATATTTAAAAGCTTTTAATAGACTCTTTTTACTAAATGAAATGGGTACAATTAGTGATGAAGAATATGAAATTTATATCCAAATGCTACACATATATAACTCTGGTCTTTGCCCGTTGCAACAACAAATAGCTGGATAAAATCCTATTAACGAAAACTAGTTTTAAAAACAGTTTTCAAAATTTAAAATTCATTTATCCAATCTGTACCAATAGGTTCACCATCTCTAGCGCTAACGGTTTGTACTTTTGGCATTACATAGGGGAGAAGTTTGATAAGTAATTCTATTCTTTCTTTAGGGTCAAGTTCATTGATGTTATCCTGAAGATTTTTAAGTTCATCATCTATCATATGCTTTAATACTCTCCTTAATTCACTTGTTGTTTTATTTGGAGTGCCTATCTCTCGTCCTCCTGTTTTATATCCTTTTGCCATAAATCGGTTTTTTTACTTTTAAACTGTGGTTGGTAAATTAATATCCATTCTAAAAGGAAACTAGTTATTAACAATAACGCTTAATTAACTAGTGTTTTCAGGTATAAGAAACTAAAAGAATAGTAAGTTACTTTCCAATGCAGAAGTTTGCGAAAATATTACCTAACAATTCATCGTTTGTAACCTCACCAGTAATCTCTCCCAAATGGAATAATGCTTGACGTAAGTCAATTGACAAAAGATCTCCACTAAGACCGGTACTTATTCCGTTTTGTATTGCCGTCACTTCATTTTGAGCAGCATAGAGTGAACCATAATGTCTCGAATTAGTAATAATACTCTGGTCTTGGATGGGGTTAAGTTTAAAATGCTTGGTGAGTAATTCGACAAGTTTATCTATATTGGAATTCATTTTTGCACTTATTGAGACCGATTGATAGCCCTCTATATGAGCGGGGATTTTAAATTTATGATTTTGATCTTCTTTATTAAAAACAACGATTAGTTTTTTATCTGGGTATTGGGTTTTAAATTCTCGAAGTTCAGTTGATAAGGGATTTTGGTTTTTTAAAAATTCTTTTGGATCGACTAAATAAAAAATAAAGGATGCTAATTCAATTTTCTCTCTTGTTTTTTGAATTCCAATTTTCTCAATTGTATCCTCAGTTTCTCTAATTCCTGCCGTATCTATAAATCTAAAACTAACTCCTTCGAGTGTTATTTCATCTTCAATACTGTCTCGTGTAGTTCCTTCAATATCGCTAATTATGGCTTTATCTTCATTTAGTAAGCAGTTTAATAAAGTTGATTTGCCAACGTTGGGAGGCCCAACTATTGCAATAGGAACTCCTTTTTTGATTACATTTCCAAGTGCAAATGAATCAAGTAAGGTTTTGAGAACGCCTTGTATCTTTAGCAATAAACTTTCTAATTGCTTTCTATCGGCAAAGGCTACATCTTCTTCTGCAAAATCAAGTTCAAGCTCAATCAGAGAGGAAAAATTGAGTAATTCTTGTCTTAATTTTTTAATTTCAGAACTAAAACCTCCTCTCATTTGTTGCATAGCCAATTGGTGACTTGCTTCGTTTTCTGATAATATTAAGTCTGCAACTGCTTCTGCTTGAGACAAGTCCATCTTTCCATTCAAAAATGCACGTAAAGTAAATTCGCCTGGTTTTGCAGTCTGAGCACCTTCTTCTATGAGTACTTTTATTATTTGTTGTTGAATGTACGGACTTCCATGGCAAGAAATTTCTATAACATCCTCACCTGTATAGGAGTGCGGGTTCTTAAAAACACTGACTAAGACTTCGTCAATAATTACGTTTCGATGAATAATCTCGCCTAAAAGAATACTGTGACTCTTTTGATCCATCAAAAGTTTAGCGGAACGTGCTTTAAAAACCGATTCTGTTAATTTTATTGCATCCAATCCAGAAAGTCTTATTACTGATATTGCCCCTACACCAGAAGCAGTGGATAGCGCTATTATTGTTCCATCATTTATCATTTGATAAAATTAAACATTAATCCTGTTTTCAAAGTAATTATACTTTTAAATTGAGGTGATAAATCTATAATTAGTATTTTTTAAAATGATAAAAAAATAAAAGTTTATTGTGTTTATGCACCTGAGTTAATTAAAAATATAGAAGTTTATTTTATATATTTTTATGGAAAAGTAATTATTAATTTTCACTTTTCACTTTATATTCTTTCTATTAACTATATACCTTTTATTATGTTTTTTTGTATTGCAGATAAAGGGTTATTCGCTTTATCTTTAATTATTATAGATTTATCAATAATTAATGATTTGGTTCATCTAAGGACAAACTTTCTAATTACCAAAAATTGTTTGTGATGTTGAACTATATTTTTTTAGTATAAGTTGCCCTTTTTTTGTGCAGACGGTTTTCATAGTTTTTCCACATTTGCTGTATTGCCTTGTTTTCTTCCAGCTCTGGATTGGTTTCTACAACAGAAATTCCTCGTTTATTGAAAGTTTTTTGAATGTCGTTAAAAAGCATCGCAGTTACCCCTTTGTTTTGGTAGTCAGGATGTATACCAATTAAATAAAATGAAGCTTTATTATTAAAATATTGAGCCCATAAAACTCTTAAAAAACCAAACGGAAAAAAGGAACCATTTATTTTTTTTAGTGCACTTGTAAATGAAGGCATAATGATTACAAAGGCAACTAATGTATTATTTTTATCTGTAACACACTTTATAAACTCTGGATGGATATATTTAATATATTTTTCTTTATAATGCTTTATTTGATAAGGTTGAACTGGGACAAAGGTTTGAAGCTTATTATAGGTTTGGGCTAGTAAATCAAACATTTGCTCAACATAGGGAAGAATTTCGGTTGTCTTTCTAAAATTCAAAAGTTTCAGATCATAGCGATCTGATATTATTTTTGAAAATCTTTTTACTTTTTCTGGCGATTCATCAAATGGAGCAATTTTCATTTCATATTCTACCCATTGAGCTAGCTTTTTGTATCCTAAATTTTCAAGGTGTTTTGCATAATAAGGATGGTTATATTGGGTAATCATGGTATTCATTTCATTAAAACCATAAACTAGAAGCCCTGCTTTATCAAGGTTAGAAAATCCAACAGGACCTTCAATAAAATTTAATTTATGAACTTTTCCATATTTAACAACTTCAGAGAGTAGGGCTTCACTAACTTCAGGATCATCGATAAAATCAAACCAGCCAAAACGGACTTTGTTTTTTTTAAGCTCCTTGATTTCAATCCAATTCACCATAGCAGCAACTCTGCCTACTAGTTTATCATTTTTATATGCCAGAAAAAAGGAGGCATCTGCATTTTGGAAAACAGGATTTCTTTTTTGGTCAATCACCTCAAGCTCTTCATTTGTTATAGGAGGAACCCAATATGGATTATCTTTATAAAGTTCAAATGGGAATTGAACAAAATCTTTAAAATGAGCAGGGTTTTTCGCTTTAAGAATTCTTATCATTGGCTAATTTCTTCTTGCTCGGCGACGAGCTTTCTTTTGAACTTTTTCTGCTTTACGTAATTGTTTACTCTGGGCTTTGAGATCTTTTTTTAATGCTTTATTTGATTCTTTTGCATCTGTTGGCCTATTGTTGTCTTTATGAAAATCTAGACGGTAGGAAACTCCAGCATTAATAGAAAATAGGGAAGGTGTGTCTTTGGAATTTAAACCTAATGTTCCTTCAATCTGAATATCATCAGTAAATAAGAATGCTGCGCCAGTTCTAAAAATCTGATCTACATATATATCACTAGAAATACCATGAGTTTCCATATAAACAGACCATTTAGGGCTGAATGAATGGGTTAACGTAAGAATATAAGATAATTCTGTAAAGTCAGTTTTAATTCTATCGTACGAAAAATTAGTAACAAAAACCCAAGTCCCTAAAAAATGAGACTGAGTAGCCAATGTCGCTCTATAACTTAATAAGGGTTCTTTGATCCCTCTTCCAAAAAGATTTTGGAAGAAAAGAGGACGATGGATTATGTCAAAAATATCACCATAGGGAAACGGATTATTGTCTTGGTCTAAATTAAAATTTACCCCAATATTAATAGATAAAGCAGGAATTAAATTGCGAATTTGGAACTTGTTATTTGTATCCCAGCTATAAACATTAGTTTCTTGAGCTTTTTTAAATGGATCATAAACTAAATATTTTAACCCAATAAAATTTCTTAAAAAACCTTGCTGTTTATATTCTAAATTTTTATTTACTGTTTTACTTGTAAGTTTTCCAACAAGATAAGAACCTTCATAAGTAAATTCTAATTGCTCTTGTAAAAACCCCCAACGAAGTGAAAAAAAACCAACACCTCCAGTTACTTTGGAGTTATTATAACTTTTATGTTTGTATGATCTATACTCTGATCCTGCTTCAAATTGAATAACACCAGTTCCTACAGAGAATGCACCAATAGATTCCCCTGGGCGATTCGAATTTATTTGATCAGTATATTGAGCAGTTATATTTAAATTAATAAATATAATGAGCACCAAAATAATTCTAATACGCATTCTTGAATTTTATACCAATATAAGTGGTTTTAGAGAATTAAACTATTTATTTTTTACAAGCAAGATTGTTTATTAATCATGTGAATTAGTTAAATTTGATTGATTAAATAAATTTTCTTGTTAGAATTCATCTTAATTTTTTTCGCACTGATCTACTTGTTAAGAAAGCTTGCTCCTTGGATTTTACGTTTTTTTATTAGCCGCTTTTTCGTGAAGGTAAAAGAACAGCAATCTCAGCATCAAAAAAATCAATATAGCAGTAAAACTAATCCTAATAAAACAAAAAGCTCTTCTGAAGATCTCGGAGAGTATATTGATTATGAAGAAATTGATTAATTTTATAATGCTAAAAAAGTTACTTCCACACCTCGCAGTTTTTATAGGTTTTGGTATTATATCATTGGCTATTTTTTACCCTATTTTACAAGGTAAAAAACTTGTCCAATCTGATATACAACAATATAGAGGCATGTCAAAGCAGCTTCAAGACTCACGAAAAGAGGGTAAGGAATTATATTGGATTGATAATGCTTTTGGGGGTATGCCAACCTATCAATTAGGAGCAAAATATCCATTTGACTTTTTAACTCCTATTCATAAGATTTTTCAATTATTACCTCACCCAACCTTTCTTATTTTTCTGTACTTACTGGGATGCTATTTATTTCTAATTTCTATTCCTGTTCCCATGAAATATGCCGTTTTTGGAGCACTTGCCTATGGACTTTCAACTTATCTTTTAATTATAATTCAAGTAGGTCACAACAGCAAAGCTCAAGCGTTAGGTTACTTACCCTTTGTACTGGCAGGAGTTCAATGTGTTTTTAGGAAAAAATATTTTTGGGGTTTTACTTTTAGCACCATTGCTATTGCATTACAAATCAGGGCCAATCATTATCAAATGACGTATTATCTGTTATTACTATTATTAATTTTCGGTTTTGTTCAATTATGGCAACATTATAAGGATAATGAATTAAATGATTTGTTTAAGAAAGTTGGTGTTCTTCTTTTTGCAGGAATTTTGGCTCTTGGACTCAATGCTACTTCATTGATGGCAACATCTGAGTATGCTAAGTTTAGTTCTAGAGGGAAAAGTGAACTCACTTTATCTGCTAATTCAGAATCAATCAAAATCCGTTCAGGTCTATCTTATGATTATATAACACAATTTAGTTGTGGTATTTTTGAAAGTCTCAATATAATAGTTCCTCGGATTCAAGGAGGAGGCTCTAGAGAAGATTTAGGAACTTCATCTGAGCTATACGAGTATTTGGTTAAACAGGGGGTAAGTAGGCAACAAGCTAAAGGATTTAGTGAAAATGCTCCAACTTACTGGGGAGATCAACCAATTTTAGAAGCTCCTGCATATGTTGGAGTAAGTGTAGTTTTCTTGGCTTTATTAGCCTTATTTCTAGGATGGAGTACAAATAAACGCTGGTTGTTATTCGGCATATTAATCTCACTTTCACTTTCTTGGGGGAAAAATTTTTCTTTTCTAACTCATTTTTTTATTGATTACATTCCTTTATACAATAAATTTAGAGCTGTTTCTTCAATTCAAGTACTTCTGGAATTAGCATTTCCAGTTATGGCTACTTTGGGATTATATGAATATTTTAAAGCTTCTAAAAAAGTTCAACTTGAAGCATTAAAGAAAACTTTTTTATGCTTTTATGGACTTGGAATCATTCTTTTTATAATTAAAGGAACCCTTTCCTTTCAGGGTATTTCGGATAGTTATTATAATCAAGTTTATGGGTCTGAAATCATGAAGCAAATATATTTTGCAAGAAAAGCCATTTATACCGATGAAATAATTCGTTTGTTGCTAATTGTTACTTTAGTTGGGGGAACTTTATTGGGATTTACGCTAAATAAATTAAAAACAAATTTTGCTTTGTGTTTAGTTATACTTCTAATGGCAATTGATTTAGTTGAAATTTCAAACCGTTACCTAAATAGAGATTTATTTACATCGAAATCAAGATCAGAAACTTCATTTATTTTAACAAGTTCAGATAATTCTATTTTAAAAGATACTAGTCGTTATAGAGTTTATGAACCAGCATTGAGACTTGCTGGAGCTAGAACATCTTATTTTCATAATTCAATTGGAGGCTATCACGGAGCAAAACCTAGACGCTATGAAGAAGTTTTTGAAATGTTTGAAACACTTCAACGAGAAGAAATATTAAACATTCTCAATGTGAAATATGTTATTTATGAAAGTGAAGATGGTTTATTGAAACCTCTCGTAAATCGAGAAAATTTAGGAAATGCTTGGTTTATTGAAAGCTTAGTATCCACCAAAACACCGGACGAATCGTATCAAAAACTTGCAACAATTGATTTTTCCAAAACAGCAGTTAGTGAATCTTTATTAATAAAAGCTCTTCCGAAAATTTACGCCAAAGATTCTTTAGCCACAATAAAATTAATATCAAATAAGCCAGGAAATCTGAAATATAAATCATTCTCTTCAGAGGATGCATTTGTTGTTTTTTCAGAAATGCATTATCCTTGGGGATGGATCTCAATGATTGACGGAGTAGAAAAGTCCCATTATAATGTTAATTATATTTTAAGAGGAATCCCAATACCAAAGGGAACTCATACAATAGAGTTTAAATTTATTCCACCAGTTGTTCGTTTGGGAGGAATAATTCAATTGATTAGTTTTCTAATCTTTATGAGCTTACTTGTATTTGGAATACAAAATAAAATGAAAAACACTTAATTACAGTCCATGGGAACCATTGCAAGACAATCTTTTTATAATATAATCAGTATCCTTTTCGCTTTTGCCTTAGGTGGTTTCAATACTATTGTATTCTATCCTAGGATTATAGGGCCAGAATTTCATGGACTTATCGTTGCAATGTTAGCTAATTCAAATATAATTCAGCCTATTTTTTCATATGGAATTCAGCATTCTGTAATTAAGTTTTACTCCGCTTGTACAACTAAACGAGAACAGGATAATTTACTTATTTTTTCTGTTATATTACCATTATTAGTAATAGCTCCATTAGCTTTTTCAGTTTATTATTTTGATTCCATTACCAACTATTTGTTTTCTGATGATTCTCCCTACAAAAGCTTTTTACTCCTAATTTTCAGTGTAGCAATAGCCACTGCATATTTTGAAATTTTTTATAGTTGGTTACGTATTAAAAAAAAGACTGTATTTGGTAATTTTCTTAAAGAAGTCTATCAGCGATTAATGATTACCATTCTATTGACCCTTTACCTTTTTGGTTGGTTTGATTTTGAAGGATTTGTAATTACAATAATCCTTGGTTATTATTTACGCTTAGTTTTAATTATAAATTATGCAATAAGAGTTTATCGTCCACAAATACACTGGGAAATTCCGAACAATGTACGAGTTGTTTTAAGTTACTGTAGCTACACTTTTTTAGCAGGCTTTTCAGCAAGTCTAGTTTTGGATCTAGATAAATCAATGATAGAACAAATTCTTAAACCCGAATATGTTTCATTTTATACCGTTGCAATCTTTATTGCTGCAGTAATTGAAGCTCCTTCTCGAGCCATGGTTCAAATTGTTAGTCCAATGGTTGCTGAAGCTCTGAATCAAAATAAACATGATCGTTTGGAAGATTTACTAAAAAAAAGTTCATTGAACTTACTTTTAGTTTCAGGGTTACTTTTTGTTTTAATCACTACAAATTTAGATGCCATATATAAAATAATTGAAATTTTAAATCAAAAAGCAGGATATGCTTCAGGTTTACCTGTTATCTTATTGATATCAATTACAAAGCTTTTTTCTTCATCTTTAGGTTGTTTAAATAACATCATTACCAATTCAGAATATTACAAGTACCTTCTATTCTTTTCAGTAGGAGCAGCTTTTCTCGCTTTTACTCTTAACTTAGAATTTATAAATACTTATGGATTTATTGGAGCGGCTATTGCTACTTTGATAGTTGTTACACTTTTTAATTTTTTAAAAATAGGGCTAGTATATTACAAATTAAAAATACACCCATTTAGCATAAAATCTTTTTGGATTCTGTTACTTATTGTAGCATTATATTTTTTATTTGTTAATATCCAAATAGAAATATCGCCTTTTTTTTCAATACTAATCAAGTCTTTGTTTTCGGGAGGATTATATTTAGGAATTAGCTTTTTTTATAACTTATCAGAAGAAGTAAACTTATTTATTAATAGATTTATAAAAAATAGCCCTTAGTTTAAGGCTAAGGGCTAATAAACAAAATAATTAATAATTACTCAATTATCAATTATTTAATAGAACAATTACTATGCCAATTTTGAATTTATTTATTGTTGATTTGAATATTAAAAATTTAATTTTCGCTTTAAGTAATTTCCAGTAAATGATTTTTTTATTTTTGAGAGTTCTTCAGGAGTTCCCTCCCCTAAAAGCAAACCGCCTTTATTTCCGCCCTCTGGGCCGAGATCTATAATATGATCTGCACATTTTATTAAATCAATATTATGTTCTACTACTACTAATGAATGTCCCTTCTCTAAAAGAGCATCAAAAGAAGTTAGTAATTTGTTAACGTCATGAAAGTGAAGACCCGTAGTTGGCTCATCAAAAATAAATAAAATCTTATCTCGATGATCTCCTTTCCCAATGAATGTAGCAAGCTTAATCCTTTGAGCTTCACCTCCAGATAGTGAAGTCGAAGATTGACCTAAAGAAACATAGCCAAGCCCGACCTTTTGAAGAGGTGCTAGTTTTTTAACAAGCTTTGCTTGCCTGTGTTTTTCAAAAAACATAATTGCATCATCTACAGTAAGTTTCAAAATAGCATCAATCGATTTACCTTCAAATTGTACTTCTCGAACTTCTTTTTTAAAACGTTTCCCTTTACAATGGTCACATTGTAAAATTACATCAGCCATAAATTGCATCTCAATAGTGACTGTTCCTTCTCCTTTACAAGTATCGCATCTTCCACCATCTACGTTAAAAGAAAAATGTTTTGCTTGGTAATTCCTCATTTTTGAAAGTGAAATACTAGCAAACAAAGCACGAATATCGTCGTAAGCTTTTATGTAAGTAACAGGATTAGATCTTGACGATCTACCAATCGGATTTTGATCTATAAATTCAACATGCTTAACAGATCCATAATTTCCCTCTAATTTATTGAATTGACCAGGTTTTTCAATAAAAACTCCCAGTTCTCTTTGAAGAGCAGGGTACAAAATCTTTTTAACCAATGTACTTTTACCACTACCAGAAACACCAGTTACAACTGTCATTGAGTTTAAGGGGAAGTGTACCGTAATATTTTGAAGATTGTTTTCTCGAGCTCCCGTTACTATAATTTTTTCTTTGCTTTTACGTCTTATCTGAGGAATTTTAATCTTTTTTTTACCCGTGAGGTATTGAGCGGTAAGTGATTTAGAATTTAATATTTCCTTCATAGTTCCTTGAGCAACGACTTCTCCACCAAAGGTTCCAGCTTCTGGTCCCATATCAATAATACAATCTGCAGCTTGCATGATTTCTTCGTCATGTTCTACAACCAGAACAGTGTTTCCGAGATCACGAAGTTTTTTAAGAATTTTAATTAAACGTTCATTGTCTCGTTGATGTAAACCAATACTAGGTTCATCTAAAATATACATAGAGCCAACTAGACTGCTACCCAGTGATGTAGCTAAATTTATTCTTTGCGACTCTCCTCCTGAAAGAGAGTTCGACTTTCGATTAAGTGTCAAATAACCCAAACCAACATCTTTTATAAATCTTAACCTACTCTTTATTTCAATAAGAAGCCTTTCTGCAATCTCTTGATGGTAAGTCGATAGCTTTAGATCATTAAAAAAATCTAGCAAATCATCTAAAGGCTCATTAACTAGCTCGGACAAGCTCTTATTGTTAATCTTAACAAATCCAGCTTCTGGTTTTAAACGGGTCCCTTGACATGAACTACAATTGGTTTTACCTCGATATCGAGACAAGAGAACTCGATTTTGAATCTTATAGTTTTTAGCTTCAATTTTTTTAAAAAAATCATGAAGCCCAGTGAAATATGAATTTCCTGTCCAAAGTATTTGTTTTTGTTTTTGATCTAATTCAAAAAAGGGTTTGTGAATAGGGAAATCAAAACGGTAAGCATTATTTATTAATTCTTCATAAAATTTTTTCATTGTTACTCCTTTCCATGGAGCAATAGCTTTTTCAAATACCGAAAGCCCTGTATTAGGAATAACTAACTCTGGATCAATTCCAATAATATCTCCATAACCTTCGCATTTTGGACAAGCCCCAAAAGGATTATTAAAGCTAAATAAATGTACATTTGGAGATGCAAACTGCATTCCATCAGCATCAAAATTATTTGAGAAGGACTTTCTGTTTTTTCCACTAATTGAAACAATTGAACAGCTTCCGTTTCCTTCGAAAAAAGCAATTTCTATAGCATCAGAAAGCCTGTTTTTAAAATCTTCATTTTTTTTTAAGATTATTCTATCAACAACTAATTCAAATTTTTTCGGTGGTTTATTTTTAATTTCGTCTAAAAGAAGTATTTCACCATTTGAATAAATCCTAGCAAAACCTTGTTGGATTAATATTTTAACAACTTCTTTTTGACTTCTTTTTAGTGTATTGGAAACAGAAGTTAATAGTAAAAGTCTAGTGTTTTGTTCTAGTGTAAAAATATGTTTAACTACATCGGTTATACTATCTCTTTTTACAATTGTATTTGAGATAGGGGAGTATGTGATTCCAATTCTAGCGTAAAGTAATTTTAGATAATCATAAATTTCAGTCTTTGTACCAGTTGTTGACCTTGGATTAGAAGAATTTACTTTTTGTTCAACTGCGATAGCAGGAGAAATTCCAATTATTTGATCAACTTTTGGTTTATTTAGCTTGCCCATGAACTGGCGAGCATAAGATGACAAACTTTCAACATACCTGCGCTGACCTTCAGCATAAAGTGTGTCAAAAGCTAAAGATGACTTTCCCGAACCAGAAAGTCCGGTTATTACTGTAAGCATATTTCTTTTAAGAGCTACATCAATGTTTTTAAGGTTATGAAGCTGAGCTCCTAATATGATGATATGGTCTTTAGGGTCTAATTTTCTGGGGTCTTGCATATTAAAAATGAAGATTTAAAGATACAACTTATCTACTAATTTCAACATCAAGTTGATCTTATCTTGTATAAAAATTAAATTTTAGTCAAGGTATTAGTCTTAAAACTTTTAAAATATAATTGCTCAACTTTTAATCGTGCCCATGGTGTTTTTCTTAAAAATGTTAAGCTAGATTTTAATGAAGGATTATGAGTAAAACATTTAATGGATATTTTTTCTCCTAGTTTTTTAAATCCATATAAAGCTATTAGATAATTTAGGATATCAATTAGTTTTATTTGGTGTAATGGATTGTTTATCTGATCTTTAATATCCTCAGGCATTCTTGAATTTTATGATAATGTAAGGGATTACATTTTTGAGATGTAAATTTTAATAAATGAATATACATTTAAATATATATATACTAATGTAATCTAAAATAAAATTCTTATATTTGTTAAAAATTTATAGCGTATACAACAACTCTACTTTTAAATTTATCAAAAACCAACTCCCTCTGGGTGTTTAAAAGTAATGTATATGTCTATTCCCTTAATTAAAAATGTCGATAGTGTTCTTGTTAAATCTTATATAGGTGGTTGTGAACGTTCCCTTGCAGTTCTTATTGAGAGGCACAAACTTAAAATATTTAACTTTATATATTCTAAAATTTCTGATAAAGATATAGCAGAAGATATTTTTCAGGATACATTTATTAAAGTAATTAAAACTTTAAGAAAAGGATCATATCAAGAAGAAGGAAAGTTCCTTCCTTGGGTTATGCGAATTTCTCACAATTTAGTCATTGATCATTTTAGAAAAAGTAATCGTATACCAATTTTTGCAAATAAAAATAATTTTGATATTTTTCAAGTTATAGGAGATGAAGCCCCTAATATAGAAATTAATATGATTGATAAGCAGGTAGTGGAAGATCTTCATAAACTTATTTTGGAACTCCCCGTTGATCAACAAGAAGTCTTGCAAATGCGTTTATATAAAGACATGAGTTTTAAGGAAATTTCCGAAACCACAGGTGTGAGTATAAATACTGCTCTTGGAAGAATGCGTTATGCAGTTATAAATATTCGTAAGCTAATAACTGAACATCAAATAGTATTATCTGCTTGAATATACTTTTTTTTTAATTTTCCCGTTATATAATTATTCAAAATTATATATGGAAAAAAAATACTTAAAAAAAATATCTATAAAAAAAAAACATGGTCCAAGTGATCTTACTATTAAACGTATTCTAAACTTTTCTATGTCACAAAAGAAATTAAACATTGAAAATATTGTTCATAAAACAGATAAATAGTTTATTTCACTTGTTTTTTTATTGTATTCAAAACAGACTTTCTACCTACTCTTTTAGTTATTAAGTCTTTTTCAATACTCCAACCTCTGGCAGGAGAATATTCCCTTCCATACCAAATAATTTGTAAGTGTAAATCATTCCAACTTTTTTTAGGAAATAGTCGTTTAGCGTCTCGCTCTGTTTGAACTACTGAGGTTCCTTTAGAAAACCCCCATCTATATAAAAGCCGATGAATATGAGTATCAACAGGGAATGCTGGTACTCCAAACGCTTGAGACATTACTACTCCTGCAGTTTTGTGACCAACAGCAGGAAGCGCTTCAAGAGCTTCAAAGCTTTGAGGAACCTTTCCGTTGTGCTTATCTAGAATTATATGCGATAAACCGTGAATACCTTTTGATTTCATTGGCGAGAGTCCAACAGGTTTAATAATTTCTCTAATTTCTTTTACTGATAGTTTAATCATTTCTTGAGGTGTATCAGCACGAGAAAACAGAAGTGGTGTAATTTTATTTACCCTAACATCTGTACTTTGAGCGGATAATAAAACAGCAATTAACAAAGTATAGGGATCTTTGTGATCTAAAGGAATAGGTATTTCAGGATATAAATTCTGAAGTGTTTTTATAACAAAAGCTACTTTCTCATTTTTGGTCATTTAATTTGTGTTTTAGTAAATTGATTTTGAACATAAAAAAAAATTAGTAGGATTTTATAACATACCATTCATTTTATGTAATTTAGAAAAAAATTAAGTATGAATACATTAAAAGTTGGAGATTTAGTTCCAAACTTTAGTTGTGCTGATGAAACAGGAAAAGTACATAGTTTAACTGATTATAAAGGAGGTAAATTAGTAGTTTTTTTCTACCCAAAAGCTAGTACACCTGGTTGTACTGCAGAAGCTTGTGATTTACGTGATAACTTCACTGATCTTAAAGAAGCAGGATATAGCTTATTGGGAGTTAGCGCAGACAGTCAAAAAAGGCAACTAAACTTCTCTAATAAGTATAAATTTCCATTTCCTCTTTTAGCTGATGAAAATAAAGAAGTTATTCAATCTTTTGGAGTTTGGGGTTTGAAGAAGTTTATGGGTAAGGAATATGAAGGTATTCATCGAAAAACATTTGTTTTAGATGAATTTGGAAAAGTAGAACGATTATTTGATAAGGTAAAAACCAAGGCACACGCTGCTCAAATTCTAGATAAAGAAGTTTAAGATTTTACTTTTTTAAGTGATGGGTCAAAGCCAAACATTTCTTTTTTTACAATCATTTCCGATATACCCTCAGGAAGATGTTCATCCCATCCTGGCTCATTACTTTTGATTTGCTGTAAAATTTGTCTCGAATACACATTTAAATATTCTGGTTCGAAATCGAAAATATCAATTATTTTACCATTGTATTTGAAAAATTTATAGAAATCCTTCATTCTCGGATGAAGTTTAAGGTTATTGCTGGTAATAATATCTCCATTTTCATTTTTCATAGGATAGAGATATACTTTGAGATTATTATAAAACATTTTCCCAAAAGCCTCCAGTATACCTCCACTTAGGTCTTTATAGTAATTTTCGTCAAAGATATCTACAAAACTATTAACCCCCATAGCGAGTGCCATTTGTTTTTTGGTGTATTGAGATAGATAATCAACAAGTCTATAATATTCTTTAAAATTAGAGATCATCACTATATGCCCTAAAGAACACAATAATTTAGCACGATCCATAAAATCTTTTTCATCTATTTCGCCTTGTGAAGTTAGGTTTGAGAGAGTTATTTCAAAAATAACGACAGTTTTATTTTCTTTAACCTCTTGTTCCTGTAAAAATACCTCAAGAGATTTTTCAAACATATCAATATTAACTTTGGTAACTGGTCTAAAGCTTCCACGAAGAGTAAGTATATTTTTTTTATAAAGCTCACGGGCAGGTAAAATATTATTTCCATCTGGATTAAACATTACCGCTTCAGTCATTCCTTTTTTTACTAATTGAAGGCTCATTAGTCTGTTATCTACTCCATCGAAATTTGGTCCAGAAAAATTTATTGTATCTATTTCGATAGCGTCTTTATCGAGATGATCATATAAGTACTTTAAAATTTTCTTAGGTTGATCATTTTTGTAAAATGCACCGTAAATTAAGTTAGTTCCCATAATCCCGAGAGATTCTTGCTGAAATCTTGCCTCAGATTGATGAAAGCGGACATGTAATGTGATTTTACTAAATTTTTTATCTGGACCAGTTTGAAAACAAATCCCCATCCATCCATGACCTTTAAATTTTTTGGCAAAATCAATTGAAGCTACGGTATTAGCGTATGTAAAGAACATTTTATTCGGATGCTCGGATCTAGGAATTCTGTTTTCTAATAGCTTAATCTCATGATCTAGCATTTTATTCAAACGAGTTTCAGTAACATACCTTTTATCTTCTTCTTCTCCGTAGATATTATCACTGAAATTTTTGTCATAAGCACTGATAGTTTTAGCAATAGTTCCTGACGCTCCGCCTACTCGAAAAAAGTGCCTTGCAACTTCTTGTCCTGCACCAATTTCTGCAAAAGTTCCGTAAATATGTTCATTAAGATTTATTCGTAAAGCTTTAGATTCAATAGAAGGTCTATTTTCAAGCACGCGTTCTCCGGGTAATTCTGTTGACATAGTAAATTTTTTACTTAACAAATGTACAAAGTTTGTTTATTCTATAGACAAATTTTTACCTTTGAAATCATGTTCAAAATAATTTTTTTAGGAACTGGAACTTCTCAAGGTATACCAATAATTGGCAGTAACCATCCTGTTTGTTTGAGTCAAAACCCAAAAGACAAACGTTTTCGCGTTTCAATTGCTATTTCTTGGGATAATTATAATTATGTAATTGATTGTGGACCAGACTTTCGGCAACAAATTCTTCGCAATCCAATATCTAAGCTCGACGGGGTCATATTTACTCATGAGCATTCAGACCACACCGCTGGCTTAGACGATATAAGACCTTTTTTCTTTAGACAAGGAAATATTAATTTTTATGCTTCTCAAAAAGTTTTTTCTGCTTTAGATAAGCGATTTACCTATATCATGATGGATGAGAACAAATATCCAGGAGCTCCCTCAATAAATAAGTATATAATTAATAAAAACAATACCTTCAAATTACAAGGTCAAACCATAACTCCTATTGAGGTTATGCATAATAGACTCGAAGTAATGGGATATAGATTTGGAAACTTTGCATATTTAACAGATGTTAAGACTATATCATCTTTGGAATTAGAAAAACTCAAAAATCTTGATGTACTCGTCATAAGTGTGTTAAGAATAGACCCTCATCCTTCTCATTTGAACCTAGAAGAAGCTTTAGAATTAGTTAAAACGGTTGATCCTCAAAAAACATATTTTACCCACATCAGTCATTTACTCGGTTTTCATGATGAGGTTGAAGCTAGTTTACCAAAAAACATTCATTTAGCATATGATAATTTAGAAATAATATCAACCTAGTTTACCTCCATGAAAAAAAATATATTTATTTACCTTTTTTCTTTTGTGTTATTAATCTTGATCTTTCAATTAGTTAATAGTAATAAAATAATGATCGATCAGCAGAATAGATTGGAGAAGAGGAAGATTCAGCTAAATTTACTTAAAGATTCTTTGAAATTAGAAAAACGTCGTTTTTTTGAAAACATTTATTTTTCTTTAGATACAAATAAAGAAGCACTAGGTTATTTTTCAGATTTTGATTTCCTTATTAATTCAGCTTTAATAAAAGAAGCAGTTTATGATACAAATCTATTATCTGGAGATAATTCTTTAGTTCCTTATGCTGAAATGGGTGGGAAGTTTTTAATCAATAAAATTAAAGTATTAAATCATAAATGGCTTATTGCTGATTTTTCTGATGGTACGTATTGGGGAGAATTATTCATCAAGTATCAAATAGCAGAAGATGCCACTATTAATTTCGATGTCATAGAACATTTTCTTTATCCAACAAATTAAGCTTCATTATTTTGAAGCCAATTCAATAAGTCTCTAAAATTATCAGGGCTAATAGTATGCGGTGCGTCGTACTCTTTATAAATTACGGAAACTCCTTTTTCTCTTAGACTATCAATTCCACTGCGGGCAAGAGATAGAGGTATTACCGGATCAATAATTCCGTGGGAACTGAAGCATTTTAATTCTGCTTTACTTTCTGATGATTCTTGATCTAATTTAGGATTATAATATCCACTTAAAGCCATTATTCGGTCTATTAATTTAGGATAGGACATTCCTAAAGACCAACTCAAAATAGCACCTTGACTAAAGCCAAGAAGGTCGACGCTCTTTCTAGAAGAATTTAATCGCTTTAGATGATGTTCAATATTTGAATTAATTAAATCTCGAGATTGAATTCCTTCGTCCTCATCCATTGACAATTTGTTCATATTCTCATCAACTGTAATTGTATACCACGCATAACTTCCTTCTCCTAGTGAAATAGGAGCTCTTAGAGCAATTACATGGTAGTTTTTTGGTAAATATTGAGCGAAAGAAAACAAATCTCCCTCATGACTTCCGTAGCCATGAATTAAAAATAGAATAGGAGGATTTGTACTTGTTTCGGCTGGAGCTTGATAAAGATATTCTAAAACTTGACTGGAATCTATATTCATTTGAGTGTAGTCTGAGAATTATTAACAACCCCATAAACGGTTCCCTGTATAGGGCAGCTTATAAAGGCACAATTTTCAGAAGTTGAAAATAAATTTTCTTTTTTAAGAGTAGTGTTTCCAGTGGGATTAAACAAAGAAAGGTTTGCTTTTTGCCCCACTTCAATTGTTGTGTTATCTATTTCAAATATATCTTTTCCTTTAGTCAAAATAGCTATTACTTTTTCTTGGGGAAATAAGGTTGAAAGAACTCCGTACATAGCTTCAAGACCAGTAGTCCCTGAAGTTGCAAATTCAAACTCTAAATGCTTGAGTTCAATATTTAGTGGTTCGTGATTGGAAGTTACCAAATCGATTGTACCATCAATTACAGCTTGTCTAAGTACGGTTCTATCGTTAGCAGTTCGTAAGGGAGGGTCAAGCTTGTAAAGTGTATCAAAATCAATAAGCTTTTCATGAGTGAAAACTAAATTTGCAAGAGCTACACTACAAGTTAAATTAAGTCCTTGTTTCTTAGCTTTTCTTATCAATTCAACCCCTTCTGCAGATGACACAAAGGGAATGTGCAGTTTACCGCCAGTATATTCTAAAAGAGCTATATCACGTTGAATCTGCAATATTTCACTCAGAGAAGGTGATCCTAATAGCCCGTTGCGAATACTTATTTCTCCTTCGTGAACTCCTCCTTGAACACCAATGTTTATGTCAACAGGAATTGAAATAATTAGACCATCAAATCTTTGAGCATATAGTAATCCAATTTTTAATAATTCTGGATTTTTGATTGACTTTTTAAAGTCTACATAAGCTACAGCACCGTTTTGTTTTAAGTCGAATAAATCTGTTAAAACTTTTCCATCTTGGTTTTTTGAAAATGAAGCAATTGGAAAAATTTCAGTTGCAGAATGATTACTTGCATTTTTGAGAAAAGATACAGCAGACTGATTGTCTGTAATTGGATTAGTATTTGGATTAACTGCTATTTGAGTAAACCCACTAAACCCTGCAGTTTTTAATCCATTTTCTAAAGTTTCTCTTTCTTCATAACCTGGTTCTCCGAAACAAACACTACTATCAAACCATCCTCTTGAAATATGCAAGTTTTTATAGCTTACAATTTTAGCAGAATTATCAATAATTTCATCCTCAATTAAGGAAATTATACCATTTGTAATTAAAATGTCTTTAATGGAGTAATGGAATGTGTTTTCAGGGTCAATTAAAGTCGCTTTTTTAAGAAGTATTTTCATTAATTGTAAAACAAGTTCCAAATGTGAATATAAAAGTACAAAACTAATGGGAATCTAAAAGATTTAATTTCAAGTGCTTTAAAACTTTTCAAATGCACCCAGTCCAAATAATGCAAAATCATATTTTACTGGATCATCAGAATCCATAATTCGCAGTTGTTTATCTAGTTCAAGTACAGCTTTGGTATCATTCTGTTTTCGTTTAAGAATCCCTAACTTTCTGGCAACTGTTCCCGAATGGACGTCTAAGGGACACGAGAGAGCTCTTGGATGTATACTTTTCCAGAGACCAAAATCTACACCCAAAGTATTAGGTCTCACCATCCAACGCAAGTACATGTTTATTCGTTTGGCAGCGGACCCTTTAAGTGGATCTGCTAAATGCTTTTGAGTTCTTAGTTGATGGGGTAGTTCAAAAAAATCTTTTTTAAAATGATGTAAAGCTAATTGAAGGGGCATTTTTGAAGCATGTTGAGAAATACTAAATTCAAGACCTCCTTTATTCACATATAGATTCTTGAGGGCTTGTATAAAGTATTTTAAATCAGTGGCCTTAAAGGTTCTGTGGACAAATCCATCGAAGTCATCTAAATCACTTGCTTGGTGATTAACAATAAAATCAAATGGTGCTTCATCCATAAGGTTCATCATTTTATTTGCGTTCTTAATAATGCTAGTTCTATTTCCCCATGCAATTGTAGCAGCAAGAAAACCCGCTATTTCTATATCTTCTTTTTTAGTAAAACGATGAGGAATTTGAATTGGATCTGCACTTATAAAA